>Ga0315901_10000073_pt1 | contig 137354 bp, 129 predicted proteins | sample LakEriMetagenome_10_FD_203761 | JGI IMG/M metagenome (GOLD analysis project Ga0315901, IMG submission 203761) | Freshwater fungal communities from buoy surface, Lake Erie, Ohio, United States - Buoy 2 MA116 | ecosystem: Environmental > Aquatic > Freshwater > Lake | place: USA: Lake Erie, Ohio... | reverse complement strand
CCCAGATCGAGGCCTTCGTCGAGCACTACAACCACCAGCGGTACCACGAGAGCCTGAGCAACGTGACGCCCGCCGACGCCTACTTCGGCAGGGCACCAGCCATCATCAAACAGCGTGAAAGGATCAAACGACAGACCATCGAGCATCGGCGCTTGCAACACCGCAAGCTCGCCGCTTAACATCAAACCCAAGACGAGGCCTGCACTCCGCTAATCTACGCCGCGAGTTGTGCCAAATGTTCTGACGACGGACAGGCAGCGTGTTCACGCAGTGTGCCGCGAGGATCACCGTGCGCGGGTTGATCAGGCTCGCGGTGCAGACACTGAGCCCGGTCGACGCCTGGCTGGGGCGATAGGCGAACTGGCCGACGCCAGTGATGTTGACTGCATTGTCGAGAATGCCGCCGGGTGCCGGCAGGTTGGGCGACTGGCCCGTGCTGGGGACAATGCCGCTGATCTCTTCCGAGCCGGTTGGCCGGGGAGTAACCGACTGCGTCCCGGCATCCTGCGCATGGGCTGCGACTGGCATTGCGAGCAGCGCAGAGGCCATCAGCAGCGCGGAGGTGATTGCAGTCTTGCGTTTAAAACTGGTCATGGAATTCTCCCTGGCATCTTGGTTGGGGGAGAAGATTCCGGACCTGCGGATCGCGACTCGCCCCTGATGAGGGGGAGCCTAATGTTCATCTATTGTTAAGCAAACCGAGGCCCCGAAAATTCGCCCGTGCCCAGCAATTTACTGTGCCAAAATGAAGCACATCCATTCGGGTGCGACTTACTCGACCGGCGCAATCTCGGTCGCATTGGCGACAATCCCAAGCACTGCGGTCCAGGCCGTCACGTTTTGGGCCAGCTGCACCGGGTCAACCTTGTCGAGCGTGTCGTCCGGCGTGTGATGCAGGTCGAAATAGCGGGTGCCGTCCTGGCCGAGGTCGACCATGGCCAGCTTCTGGGCTTTGGCGATGGCACCCACGTCAGCCCCGCCATTGGCCTTGCCGCCAGTGCGAACCACGCCCATCGGCGCCAGCGCGGCGGCGATCCGGTCAGCCAGCGCGGCATTGCTGGGGGCGAAATTGAACTGGACGCGCCAGACCTTGTCGGCGCCGAAATCGCTTTCCATCCCCAGCGCGTGGGGCTCGTTCTTGTGCGCCTCGGCATAGGCCGCGCCGCCGAACACACCGACCTCCTCGGCCCCGGCCCAGAGGACGCGGATGGTCCGCAATGGCTTGCCCTGCTTCTGGGCGGCCAATGCAGCTTCGGTGATGATCCCGCAGCCGGCGGCATCGTCAAAGGCACCGGTGCCCAGGTCCCAGCTATCGAGATGGCAGGCGATCAGGATCGGCGACAGCGAAGGATCGCGGCCGGTCAGCTCGGCAATCACATTGCCCGAAGGCAGCTTGGGCACTGGCCGGCCTTCCAGTTGCAGCGCCAGGGTCATCGGCTTGCCGCGCTTGGCGATGCGGGCGATCAGGTCCGCGTCGGGGTTTGAGATTGCCCCCGCCGGAATCGCCGTCAAGTCCTTGGTCCAGCTCGTCGCTCCGGTGTGGGGATTGCGCTGCCAGTCGGTGCCGATCGACCGGATCACCATCCCGGCCGCACCCCTGGCCGCAGCGATCGACGGGCCCTGGCGGCGGGCCGCGCCATAGGGGCCATAGCCTGCCCCATCCTGCGCCGCACGCATGGCATGATCGATGAAGGCGATCTTGCCCTTGAGCGAGCCGTCGGGCGCCGCCTTCAGCGCATCGAGCGTCGGGAAATATACCAGTGGCGCGGTGATCCCACCCTTCGGCGTCGGTGCGCTATAGCCCAGCGCGGCGATCGCCAGCTTGTGCGGATAGGGCGCAGTCAGACTGGCGCTTTCGGGCCCGCGGACCCAGCCATCGAATGTGAACGGCTCGATCCGCACATTGTCAAAGCCCAGCGCCTTGAGCCGCACCACGGCCCAGTCACGTGCCGCAGCCTCGCGGTCCGACCCGGCAAGGCGCTGGCCAATCTCGGTCGTCAGGCCTTCGGTAATGTCCCAGGCGACGCCCGAACCTTCGGTTGGCGGACCGGCAAAGGCAGCAGTCGAAAGCAGGAGGGCGGAGAGCGCAGCGGCGCGGGTCGTGAGCTTGAGCATGGTCCAAGCTTTACCCGCCCTTATGGCAAAGGCAATCCGCTTGCCCCGTGCCGCGCCCCCTTGTAGAGGCGCGGCCAAATCCCATTTCGCGCATTTTTCCAGAGGACCCCCGATGGCCGCCCAATACGCCTATGTCATGAAGGGCATGACCAAGACCTTCCCCGGCGCCCAGAAGCCGGTGCTGAGCAATATCAGCCTGCAGTTCTATCAGGGTGCGAAGATCGGCATCGTCGGCCCCAACGGCGCTGGCAAGTCGACCCTGATGAAGATCATGGGCGGGATCGACACCGACTTCACCGGTGAAGCATGGCCGGGTGAGAACATCACCGTGGGTTATCTCCCGCAGGAGCCGGAGCTCGACAAGACCAAGACCGTGCTGGAGAATGTCAAGGACGGCGCGCGCGAAACGGCCGACCTGGTTGACCGCTTCAACGCGATCTCGGCCGAAATGGGCGATCCGCAGGACGATACCGATTTTGACGCGCTGATGGAGGAAATGGGCGAGCTGCAGGCCAAGATCGACGCGGTTGATGGCTGGACGCTCGACAACCAGCTCGAAGTGGCGATGGAAGCGCTCCGCTGCCCGCCGGGTGACTGGTCGGTCGAGAACCTGTCGGGCGGTGAAAAGCGTCGCATCGCGCTGACCCGGCTGCTGATCCAGAAGCCGGACATCCTGCTGCTCGACGAACCGACCAACCACCTCGATGCCGAAAGCGTCGAATGGCTGGAAAACCACCTCAAGGAATATGCCGGCGCGGTGCTGATGATCACCCACGACCGCTACTTCCTGGATAACGTCGTCGGCTGGATCCTCGAACTCGATCGCGGCCGCTACTTCCCCTATGAAGGCAACTACTCGACCTACCTGGAAAAGAAGGCCAAGCGCCTGGAACAGGAAGACCGCGAGGAAAGCGGCAAGCAGAAGGCGCTGCAGCGCGAACTGGAGTGGATCCGCCAGACCCCGGCCGCCCGCCAGACCAAGTCCAAGGCCCGTATCCGCAAGTTCGAGGAACTGCAGAACGCTCAGGACAACCGTCCGATCGGCAAGGCCCAGATCGTCATCCAGGTGCCCGAACGCCTTGGTGGCAAGGTGATCGAGGTGAAGAACATCTCGAAGGCCTATGGCGACAAGCTGCTGTTCGAAGACCTCTCGTTCACCCTGCCGCCGGGCGGCATCGTCGGTGTGATCGGGCCGAACGGCGCCGGTAAGTCCACGCTGTTCAAGATCATCACCGGCAAGGAACAGCCGGATAGCGGCACGATCGAGATCGGCTCGACCGTGCACCTGGGCTACGTCGACCAGAGCCGCGATCACCTCGACCCGAAGCACAACGTCTGGGAGGAAATCTCCGACGGGCTCGATTACATGAAGGTCAACGGCCAGGACATGTCGACCCGGGCCTACGTCGGTGCCTTCAACTTTAAGGGCGCGGACCAGCAGAAGAACGTCGGCAAGCTCTCGGGCGGTGAACGCAACCGCGTCCACATGGCCAAGATGCTGAAGCAGGGCGGCAACGTGCTGCTGCTCGACGAACCGACCAACGACCTTGACGTCGAAACCCTCGCCGCGCTGGAAGACGCGATCGAGAACTTCGCGGGCTGCGCCGTGGTCATCAGCCACGACCGCTTCTTCCTCGATCGCCTCGCCACCCACATCCTGGCCTTCGAAGGCAACAGCCATGTCGAATGGTTCGAAGGCAACTTCGCGGCCTACGAAGAAGACAAGCGCCGCCGCCTGGGTGACGCAGCGGATCGTCCGACCCGCCTGGCATACAAGAAGCTGACGCGCTGACGCGCTAGGGCAAGAAGCTGACGCGCTGACCGGTCAGGGGATCACCCAGGTCCCCTGCCAGTCCTGCCCCGGCATCGCCCGCGCGAACTGCGCGCGGCGGTGGCCATCGTGCGCGAGGTAGAGCCAGTCCAGCGAAGTCGGTTCGATCAGCAGGACGGCAAAGTTCTCGCGCGCGGGCAGCAATTGTTCCTCGCTCGGCCGGATGCCTTCCACCTCTTCGGGCAGACCGGAGCGCGGCTGATCCGTGGGCGATCCCGGCGCGCCGACTGCCAGGTAGCAGCGCCGGGCATATTCGGATGCCGCAGCCCAGGCCGCGTCAGCGACCGGACCCGCCGCCTCGATCCGCGCCGGTCCGCGCAGCCGCAACTGGATCTTGGCGTCGGGATCAAAGGCCAACACGCTCCCCACACCGTCTGCCGCGATCGTGGTGGTCTTGGCGCTGCGCGCATCGGTGTGGAACCGCAGCAGGCCGATCTCAGGATCGCAGGCGCGCAGCACCATCATTCTGAGATCGCCGTCCCCGGTGCCGACCACGGGGACATGCATCGCCGATTTCCGGTCGCGCGCGGCGCGGGTCAGGTGAGCAGCGGCATCAGCCAGCACGGCATCGAGTGTTGCGAACATGGCCAGCCCTTACATCGCCACGGCAGAAACCTGAACAGAGAACCCTAACGTTCATTCACCGTGGCGACAGCGCGAATCGCTTAGCTGGTTGCACGAGGTCGCCGCCGATGGTGCGGCGCGATGGATGGAGAACGGCCATGGCCGTCAAGTTCAATTCGATTGTCGGCAAGGTCAGCGCGCTCGCGCTTGCCGTTTCCGCGCTGGCCCTCCCCGCTGCCGCCCAGGCGCAGGACGAAGACCGTGGTCGCTTCCGTGACCGCGAGGCCGCTGGCAACATTGGCGGTGACAATGAAGCGCGCCGCGCGCCGCGTTCGGCTCCGGTCGAAGGCGGCTGGTCGCGCGGTGACGGAAATGGTGGCGGCTGGTCACGTCCGGCCCGCGCCCAGGCTCCTGTGGCCGTGCCGCAGGCAGCCCCGGCAGGTGACTATCAGCAGGGCCGCGCTGCCCAGGCCCCCGGCTGGAACCGCAGTGCCGAACGCCGCGAAGGCAATGGCTGGAATGGCAATGGCCGCAGTTGGGAAAACCGCGGCGGTGGGAACTGGCGCGGTGACAATGATGCCCGTCCGGCTCCTGCCCCTCAGGCACAGTCGCAGGCAGCACCTGCCCCGGTCGTCCAGGGTCGCAACTGGAACCAGGACCGGACCGTCCGTTCGGAAGATTCACGCCGCACGGACCGTTCGGGTACCTGGTGGCGCCAGGAGGGCGATCGGACCTATCGCGATGCCGATCGCCGTGGCGATGACAGCCGCTGGCGCGACCGCAACCGCGAAGAGTACCGGCGCGACAACGATCGCCGCTGGGATGGCAACCGGCGCTGGGACAACAACCGCAGCGATCGCCATCGCTATGGCTACAACCAGAATTACCGTCGCTGGGATCACCGCTGGCGCGATAACCGGCGCTATGACTGGTATTCGTACCGCCGGACCTATCCCAGCACCTTCCGGGTCGGGGTCTATTATTCGCCCTACCGGAACTACAGCTACCGGCGCCTGAATGTCGGGTTCTTCTTGGACTCGCTGTTCTATTCGAACCGCTACTGGATCGACGATCCGTGGCAGTATCGCCTGCCGGACGTTTACGGGCCATATCGCTGGATCCGGTACTATGACGATGCCCTGCTGGTGAATACCTATACCGGCGAAGTGGTCGACGTGATCTACCGCTTCTTCTGGTAGAACCAGCCGAACACGCGGTGCAACGAGTGGACGGACCGCATGGAGCCCCTGCCCGGCAACGGGTGGGGGCTCTCCTCTATCAGCGCAGGAAGGGCAGCATCCGCGCCATGGTCCCGTCGCGGTCAAGGAACTGATGCTTCAGCGCGGCCGCCACATGCAGTCCGAACAGCACCAGCATGGCCGTGGCGGTCACCTCGTGCAGTTCATGGAACAGGCCGATCGTGGCCTTGTCCGAAGCCACTGGCAGTGCGGGGAAATCGAACAGCCCGAACATGCTGACCGGCTTGCCCTTGCCGAACGCCGAGTGAAGACCCAGCCCGGCCAACGGCACCGCCAGCATCAGCACATAGAACAGCGTATGCGTGACGCGGGCCAGCGCGGCTTCCCACGATTTCAGCGTTTCAAGCAGCGCAGGCGGACGATAGGCCAGCCGCCAGCCGATCCGCACCAGGGTCAGCAGCAGGATCAGCACGCCGTTGGCCTTGTGATAGCCCATCATTACGATCTTCTGATCGCGGGGCATATCTTCTGACACCCAGGCGCCGATGAAGTTGCCGATAATCAGGAGAGCAATCAGCCAGTGGAGGATGATCGATCCGCGCGAATAGCGTGCTGCGCTGTCGGTTGTGCTCATGGAACAGGAAGTTGGCTCAAGCCGCGCGCGGCTGCAAGCAGCTTTTGCTTGCCCTGACGCGCGGCAACGATAGGCATATTTGCATGGAGTATCCTCCCTGCCCCAACCCGGACAAGGTCGCGCTGATGCGTCTGGGCGCCCACGTCCGCCGCCGGCTGGAAGCCGATCCGGCGGTGCACAAGGTGCCCATCGAGCGGGCCGAGATCTGGGCCCTGTCCGAATTCGTCAGCCCCGCAGAATGTGCCGAACTGATGGCTATGGTCGATCGTACCGCCCAGCCCTCGGCCGTGCTGGATCACGGCTATGCCTCGAACACCTGGCGCACATCCTATTCGGGCGATGTCGATCGCAACGATCCCTTCGTGAAGATGATCGAGCGGCGGATCGATGACCTGCTGGGCATCCCGCACGAATTTGGTGAGACCATGCAGGGCCAGCGCTATGCCCCGGGCCAGGAATTCAAGGCCCACCAGGACTGGTTCTGGACCAAGGCCCCCTACTGGAAGACCGAAGCCAAACGCGGCGGCCAGCGCTCGATCACGGCGATGATCTACCTCAACGATGTCGAAGAAGGTGGGACGACCGACTTTCCGCGCATCGGCGTGTCGATCCCACCGCAGCGCGGGGCGCTGATTGTCTGGAACAATTCCTGCCCGGACGGCTCGCTCAACAATGACACGCTTCACGCCGGCACCCCGGTTATCAAGGGCACGAAGTACATCATCACCAAGTGGTATCGCACCCGCAAATGGGGCTGACCCGCGCGTTCCTGCTGGCACTGCTGGCGGCCGGGCTGATCGCCCCGGCCAGCGCGCAAACGATTCCGGCAATCCCCGTGGCCGGTGCCCGGCAGGACGAAGACGCGCGGCTGCTCGCGCTACTCAATTCCTATGCCCGTGCGCAGGAAGCACTCGATCCGCTGGGTGCCGTAGCGCGCGGCGACAATGGCAATCCGCAGGCGCTCCAACGGCTGTTCAGTGATGAGCTGGCAGCGGCCCAGCGCACCGAACTGCGCCGCCAGCTGGCCGGCCTCGCCCGGATCAACCGCGCGCGGCTCAGCCCGGAACGGCAGCTCTCCTACGATGCCTTCCAGCAGCAGACCCGCGAGGCCCTGGGCTGGCTGACCCCGGATATCATCGCGCTGACCGCCGTGCGACCCTTCAACCACTTTGGCGGGCTGCATGAGGAATTTCCCGCCCTGCTTGGTCCCGAAGGCGCCCTACCCTGGCGCGACGAGCGCGACTACCGCCGCAACCTGGCGCTGCTTCGCAGCCTTCCCCTGGTGCTCGATCGTGCCATTGCCCGGTTCCGCCAGGGCATGGGCAGCGGGGTGCTGGAAACCCGGCTGACCACCACGAACATGATCGCTCAGCTGGACGAGCTGCTGGCCCGCTCGCCCGGGGACTCCGTCTTCGCCGCGCCGGTGGCTGACCTCCCTGTCGCCATCCCGCCGGCGCGCCAGGCGCTGATCCGGGCGGACTGGCAGGAAGCCGTGGCGCAGGACGTGGTGCCTGCCTACCGCCGCCTGCGGCGCTTCCTGGCCGAGGAATACCTCCCTGCCGCTCGCGCCGAACCTGGCTTGGCGGCCATGAAGGGTGGCAGCGGGCTCTATCGCCGGCTGATCCTGCGCCACACCACCCTACCGCTCGAACCCGAGGCAATCCACGCCTTGGGCCTGTCCGAAGTAGCCCGGATCCACGACGAGATGGAGCAGGTAAAAGCCCAGCTTGGCTTCAAAGGTACGTTGCCGGCCTTCTTCAACCACATCCGCACCGACCCGCGCTTTCACCCGAAGACCGCAGAGGAGCTGAGCCAGGGCTATGCGGCGGTCGCCAAGGCGGTCGACGCGCAGCTGCCCCGCCTCTTTGCGCGCCAGCCGGCGGGCAAGATGACCATTGCCGCCTATCCGGCCAGCCGCGGGAAGTTCGAGGCCGGCGGGTCCTATTCGCTCGGTTCGGCAGACGGCCAGCGGCCGGGCGTCTTCTATTTCAACACCTATGACCTGGAGAGCCGGTTCCTGTCGGGCGTGACCACGCTTTACCTGCACGAGGGCATTCCCGGCCACCATTTTCAGTCCAGCCTGGCCCAGCAGGACCAGTCCCTGCCCGACTTCCAGCGGTTCGGCGATAATGCCGCCTATGTTGAAGGCTGGGCGCTTTATGCCGAAACGCTGGGCTACGAAATGGGGCTCTACAAGGACCCCTTGCAGCACTGGGGCACTCTGGATGACGAGATGCTGCGGGCCATGCGGCTGGTGGTCGATACCGGTCTCCACGCCAAGGGCTGGAGCCGCAGCCAGGCAGTGGCCTATATGCTCGCCAATTCCGGTATGGGCCGCAGCGATGCCGAGGCCGAGGTTGACCGTTACATCGCCAATCCCGGCCAGGCTCTCAGCTACAAGATCGGGGCACTTACCATCCAGCGCCTGCGCCGCGAGGCCGAAACGAAGCTGGGTCCGCGCTTCGACCTCAAGGCTTTTCACGAGCAGGTTCTCGGCAGCGGCGTGCTGCCCCTGTCCGTACTGGAAACCAAGGTGCGAAGGTGGATTGCCAGCTCTGCTTAAGCCTGCTGTATTGCCGCCATAATTCTCTGGGGAGACCAAACCGATGATCAGCTATTTTCTGGCCGCCCTGCCTCAATTCCTGGCCTATTTCGGATCGGCCGTGGCGCTCGCCGTGGTCTTCCTGTTTGTCTATTCGCTGTGCACCCCGCACCGGGAATTCGCCCTGATCCGCGAAGGCAACGCCGCTGCCGCCACTCAGTTGACCGGTACTTTCCTGGGTTTTGCCATTCCGATGGCAGTGGTGATCGGCAATTCGGTCAGCATTCCGGACATGCTGCTGTGGGGCGCGGTGGCCGCGCTGGTGCAGCTGGCCGTGTTCGTCGTGATCGCGCGGTTCCTGTTCAAGGCCGTGTCGGACAAGATCACCGAAGGCTGCGTTGCCTCCGGTCAGTTCGTCGGCGGCATGGGCATCGGCATCGGCCTGCTCCAGGCCGCCTGCATGGTTCCCTGATCGGGCGCGAAGGGAACCGGATCGATGAAAAAGCAACTTTTCCTGACCACGGCGATGGCGGCCACGCTCGGTTCGCTATCCGGCTGTTCGAGCCCTGAGGATGATTGGGGCAACGACGTGGTAGCCGATAGCGATACCCGCGTCTGCGTCGATCAGAACGGCTACCGGGTCGACGATGACCGCTGCGAACGCAGCACCCACGTCCACAGCGGTGGCGGCGGCCTGTTCTGGTATTATATCGGCCGGGGCAGCCGGGTGCCCTACTACGGCGACCCGGTGCGCGATCCGCGCTATGGCTTCAAGGGCTCCTATTTCCCCACCAAGGGCGTGCAATATGCCAAGGCCCCGGCCGCATCGCGCATGGTGCGATCGACCCCGGTGGCCCGCAGCGGCTTTGGCTCAAGCGGGCGCTCGTTCGGCAGCGGCCGGTCCTAGGCAGTGCAACGACGCAGTCTGACGCCGCGCGCCAACTGGCAAGCGGCCGTGGAAGAGTATGGGCTGATCTGGCACAGCGATGCCGATGGACCCTATTGGGACGAGTCCGCCTGCTACACCTTCTCGATGGCGGAGATCGAGACGATCGAGGCCGCAACCGGAGAAGTCCATCGGCTTTACCGCGCCGCCGGCGATCGGATCGCCAACGATCCAGCCCTGCTCGCGCTGTGCGGCATTCCGGACAGCTACCACCCGGTCGTGCGAGCAGCCTGGCAGAGCCAGGTCCCGGCGCTGGACTATGGCCGGTTTGACTTTGCCTGGGACGGCAGCGGCGCGCCCAAGCTGCTTGAGTTCAACTGCGACACGCCCACCGCGATGCTCGAGACATCGATCGTCCAGTGGTACTGGAAGGAAGAGGTCTTCCCGGCCGCCGATCAGCTGAACAGCCTGCACGAACAGCTGATCGCGCGTTGGCAGGACATTGCCCACGCCCTGCCGGGGCGGCGCGTCTGGTTCACCCATTTCGGCGATGCGGCCCACGAAGACACGATCACCACCACCTATATGCGCGATCTGGCGGCGCAGGCTGGCCTCGAAACCCGCGCCGTGCTGATCGACCAGATCGGGATCGATGCGGCTGGACGGATCCTGGACCAGGAAGACTATCTGATCACCGCGCTGTTCAAGCTCTATCCGTGGGAATGGCTGGCGGCTGAGGAATTCGGCGAGCGAGTCCTGCCGCGACTGCTTGAAACCATCTGGCTTGAGCCGGTCTGGAAGATGATGTGGAGCAACAAGGCGGTCCTGGCCGTGCTGTGGGACATGTTCCCCGGCCACCCCAACCTGCTGCCCGCCAGCTTCGATCCGGCCAGGATGACCGGCGACTATGTGGCCAAGCCGGTGCTGGCCCGCGAAGGCGCCAATATCGAGATCGTTTCAGGCGGGCAGGTCATCGCCCGCAGCGGCGGCGAGTACAGCCAGGCCAGCATGGTCTATCAGGAGCGCTATCCCTTGCGCGATTTCGGAGGCGGCTATCCGGTGCTGGGCAGCTGGACTGTTGGCGGCAATGCCGCCGGACTTGGCATCCGCGAGGACGGCCTGATCACCGGCAATCGCGCGCGTTTCATTCCCCACATCATCGAGGACTGACCCCATGACCCGTCTTCAGGCCGCCACCGACACGTTCCGCGAACTGGCGCTGATCTACACCGCACTGCTGCTGGCCAGCGCCGGGCTGCTGATGCACTTCGAAGACCTGGACTTCGGCACGGCGCTATACTGGGCCGCGACCACCGCCACATCTACCGGCTATGGCGATATCAGCCCCAAATCGCCCGAAGGCCGGCTGGTGGCGGTAACGCTGATGCACCTGTCGATCTTCGTGGTCGCCCCGCTGATCGTGGTCCGGCTGGTCGACCGCCTAAACATGGACCGCGACGCCTTCACGCACGAGGAACAGGTCCACATCCTCGAAGGGATCGCCCGGATCGAAGCGCGGCTTGATGCGCTGGAGAAGAGCCGGAAGGATTAACCTTCCAGCGCCTCGGCCGTGGCATCGTCGCCGGTCGCAGCCAGTTCATCGTCCAGCGCGGTCAGCGCCGCCGCCTCGCCGCCTTCGGGCTTGCGCCGCTGCAGCGTGGGGGCGATGAAATTGCCACTGCCAGCAATGGTCAACCGTAAAGAACACCGCGCGCAAAAGCCTGCCACGCCGGGGTGTTCCAGGCGAGGATTGTGATGATCAACCCCGGAATGAACCATGCTGCCCAGACCAGGTAGGCCCGCTGAACAGCGCCTCGACGATACCAGTCCCACAGGAACATAGGCGCGATCAGGACCAGTTGCCACAGATCACCCGAAAGCGGCGACTCCGGCATGGAAGTCGGTAGCCACGTCATGCGGTTGAAGGCCGCAGACAGAGGCACCGTCGTCGCCAGGATCAACAAGCGCTTGTGGGTTGCGGAGTCCAGCCGGCGTGCGCGCAATGCGATCCAGACGAGTGCCAAAAAGGTGATGCCGGTCCGGAACTGGATCAGCATGATATTGGCAGAACGCTGCATCTGGGCGTCGGCTTTCGCCTGCAAGTCAGCCGGTGCGGTTGCGACCCAATCAACATAGGCTTGCGCATTGATCGGCACCAAAGCCATGCCAACCAGCACAAGGGTCGGGGCCAGAACAAGGCCGACCATGCCAAACTGCATATGCATGGCTTTGCGCCCCGTCGCCATCAACGTGGTCTGGGTCAGCAACAGCAACATCCAGCTGCCCATCAGAACCGCGTGAACATGCATCATCAGTGGAAGGGGTGGGCGTCTCCCTTCTGCCAGCAAGTCCAGCTTCATAAGCGAGTCTGGCACAAATCCGACCAGAACGGCCAAGGTGATAAGCGCCGCCATCCCGACGAACATCCAGCGATCAACGATCGCCTGCCACGCCGGCTCGCGTTCACCCACAAAAGTGCCAGAGACAGTTGTCATCGTCCGCGCTCCACCAAGAACGACGCGCGACTTCGCTTAGCTTAGTCCAACAAGGCCCAAACGCAAGTCTTGAAGGATCAGCTCAGCGCCTCGGCAATCAGCTTGCGGGTGTTGGCTATCCCGTAAAGCGCGATGAAGCTGCCCATGCGCGGGCCCTGACTGGAGCCCAGCAGGGTCTCGTAGAGGCACTTGAACCAGTCACGCAACTGCTCGAACCCGTAATGCGGGTCCTTGCCGATCTCGTAGACGAGGTTCTGCAGTTCCTCGGCCGTGGCGTCGTCGCTGGTCGCGGCCAGTTCCTCGTCGAGTGCGGCGAGTGCCTGGGCCTCATTGCCTTCCGGCTTACGGCGCTGGAGCGTCGGGGCGACGAAATCGCGGTTATAGGCCAGGGCATTGGTGACCAACTTGTCGAGCTGCGGATGGGCCGCCGGATCGGCGTTCTCGACATAGTTGCCAAGGTAGGACCAGACCTGGTCTCGGGTTGCGCCAGCGCCCAGCACGCCCACCAGGTTCAGCAGCAGGCCATAGGTCACCGGCAGAGCATCGCCGTCGCCGCCTTGATAACCATTGGCGCGCAGCAGGTGCCAGACCGGATTGCCGAGTTGTTGCTCGACCGGCTGGCTCGGCAGCTTTTCGCGGAACTGCCAATACTCGTCGACGGCGCGCGGGATAATCCCGACGTGCAGGCTCTTCGCGCTCTTGGGATCGCGGAACAGGTAGAAGCCCAGGCTTTCTTCGCTGCCATAGGTCAGCCACTGGTCGATGGTCAGCCCATTGCCCTTGGACTTGGAAATCTTCTCGCCGTTCTCGTCTAGGAACAGCTCGTAGATCATCCCTTCCGGCGGTCGGCCACCCAGCGCGCGGGCGATCTTGCCGCTCTCGCGCACGGAGTCGGTCAGGTCCTTGCCGCACATCTCGTAATCGACGCCCAGCGCGACCCAGCGCATCGCCCAGTCGACCTTCCACTGCAGCTTGGCATTGCCGCCCAGGATGCAGCTTTCGACCACCTCACCATGGTCCTCGAACCGCACGATCCCGGCCTCGGCATCAACCACCTGAACCGGCACCTGCAAGACCTGGTGGGTCTTGGGGCTGACCGGCAGGACCGGCGAATAGGTCTGGCGGCGTTCCTCGCGCAGGGTGGGCAGCATGATGTCCATGATCGCCCGCCAATTGCGCAGCACGCCGCGCAGGGCATCGTCGAACTGGCCGGAATTGTAGCGATCGCTGGCCGAGACGAATTCGTAATCGAAGCCGAACTGATCGAGGAATTCGCGCAGCATCGCGTTGTTGTGGTGCGCGAAGCTTTCGTACTTGCCGAACGGATCGGGGATCCGGGTCAGCGGATGGCCCAGGTAAGCGGTCAACAAGCCCTGATTGGGAATGTTGTCCGGCACCTTGCGCAGGCCGTCCATGTCATCGCTGAAGGCGACGAGCCGCGTCGGCGCGCCGCCGGTCAGCGTCTCATAGGCGCGCCGGACCAGCGTGGTGCGCAGCACTTCCTGGAAGGTGCCGATATGCGGCAGGCCCGAAGGGCCATATCCGGTCTCGAACAGCACCGGGCTGCCATCGGGTTTCCCTTCCGGATACCGCTTCAGCAGCTTGCGCGCTTCTTCGAAGGGCCAAGCCTTAGAAACCTGTGCGGCGGATAGGAGTGCTTCATCGGTCATGCGCGGCCCTTTCGCGCCAAAGCGCCCGCGTTGCAAGGCGCGATTGCCGCTTGCATCAGGTGAGCTGTGGCCCGAATGTCGGCCCCGAGAGGACGGGAGGGGCAACAATGCGAATTGCTGGATGGCTGGCGGCCTTTGGCCTGGCGCTGGCCGCACCGGTGGCGGCGAAGGATGCCGGCGCAACGCTCTGGCGCGGCGGCACGATCATCACCATGGACGGCGAGACGCCGGCCACGGCCGAGGCTGTGCTTGAGCGTGACGGCAAGATCGTCTTCGTTGGTCCCGAAGCGGCAGCCCGTGCCCAGGCTGGCAAGGATGTGCAGCTGCGCGACCTCAAGGGCGCGACGCTGCTGCCGGGCTTCGTCGATGCCCATTCCCATTTCGCGATCGGCCTGCAGACTGCGGGCGGGCTTGACCTGGCCGATCCGGCCACTGGAGACACGTCCTCGGTCGCCAAGCTGCTCGCCGCGGTGAAGGGCTATGGCACCAAGGTGCCGAAGGGCGGCTGGGTCGTGGTCTGGCGTTATGACGATGCCCAGCTGGCCGAGCGCCGCCATGTGACGCGCGCGGAGCTGGATAGCGTGCTGCCCGATCGCAAGGTCGTGCTGCTACACGTCTCACTGCATGGGCTGGTGGCCAACAGCGCCGCGCTCAAGGCCGCCAAGCTGCGCGACGGAATGAAGCCGCCCGCCGGCGGGGTTATGCCCAGCGATGCCAAGGGCAAGCTGACTGGCCTGCTGTTTGAAAAGGCCATGCAGCCGATGTCGCTGGTGCTACCGCAACCAAGCGCTGAAGCGCGGCTCGCCGCCGTCGATGCGGTGCAGACGCGCTACGCTCGCGAAGGCTTCACCTGGGCGCAGGATGGGGCGACCAATCCGGTCGACCTCGCCTTCCTGACCTCTCCCGCCGCTCAGGCCAAGCTCAAGATCGACCTGGCGCTGCTGCCCTTCGCGATGACCGGGATCGACGCCATGCTGGAAAACCCGGCAATGACCCCCGGTGCGCGGTTCGGCCGGGTCAAGCTGCAGGGGATCAAGTTCGTGCTTGATGGCTCACCGCAGGCGCGCACGGCCTTCTTTACGCGCGACTACGCCCTTGGATCACCCGATGGCCAGCACCCCTGGCACGGCCAGCCGGTGACCACCGACGCTGCCTTCCAAGGCCTGGCCCGCAAGGTGCACGAGCGCGGCTGGCAGATCTTCGCTCATGCCAATGGCGATGCGGCAATCGACATGGCAATCCGCGGCTTCGATGCGCTGGGGATCAAGGCCGCCGACAACCGCCGTCCGGTCGTGATCCATTCACAGTTCATGCGGCCCGACCAAATCCCCGGCTATGTCCGGATCGGGGTTGGCCCGGCCTATTTCTCCAACCACACGTTCTACTTTGCCGATACGCACCGGCGGAACTTCCCGAACGAAGTGGTCGATTTCATCAGCCCCTTTGTTGCCAGCCGCGCGGCCGGACTGATTCCGTCGAACCACTCGGACTATCCGGTGACCCCGCTTGATACCCGCGCCGAGTTATGGAGCGCGATGGCGCGCCAATCCCGCACCGGCGTGGTCAGCGGCGATGGCCAGCGCGAGGGTGCGTATCAAGCGCTCCAAGGGCTGACCACCGGCCCGGCCTGGCAAGTGTTCGAGGAAGACCGCCGCGGCCGGCTCAAGCCCGGGCTGCTGGCCGATTTCGTCGTGCTGGATCGCAATCCGCTGGACACCCCGGTTGAACAGATCCGGACGATCCGCGTCCTCGAAACGGTCAAGGAAGGCAAAACTATCTGGCAGGCGGATAGGTAGAAATCTCAGGGCGAAACTTGCCGCCCCGTTTACCTTCTCTCAACACCTCGCCAGCAAGCCGCTCTCTCAGCGAGACGCTTGATCTCGAGGGATAAAATGAGTCGCGAACCAATCGATCACATTCCGGGCGATGAGCCCGCGCAGCCCCGTGCGCCCCGCATGACCACCTTGCTGGTCATCAAGGGCCAGCGCCGCAGTGATGCCCAGTTCGGGCTAAAGGTGCGCAACCTTTCGGCGACCGGCCTCAAGGGCGATTGCCCCGATGTGGCCGATTTCCCGGTCAATGAGGAAGTGCAGATCCACTTCCGCAACCTTGCGCCGATCCCGGCCGAGGTGATGTGGTACGAAGGCCGCGAGGTGGGCTTCAGATTCCGCGAACCGGTCGATCTTGAAGAAATTAGCCGCGCCCGCAGCGCCGATCGCCCTAGTCTGCTTCGCGCAGGATGATCGCCGCGCCAGGCTTGTGGGCGCGGATTTCCGTTTCGGTCAGCCCGCAAATCTCGTGGGGGAAGACCAGCCATTCCTCGGTCTCGTGGACGAAATAGTCTGGCTTGAGCTGCGTCTGATTGCGGCTGGGCTTGTAATAGGCCGTCGCAATCCTGACCGTCTCGGGCATGTTATGGCGGCACCGCGCCTTGAGCTCGCGCAGGAAAGCTTCGACCGAGCGGCCGGTATCGAACACGTCATCGATCACCAGCAGTCGGTCTTCCGGATCCAGCACGTCGATCAGGTAGCCCAGGGCATAGACCCGCACTTCCTTTTCCTGCTGGTCGATCCCGGAATAGCTGGCGGTACGCACCGCGATATGGTCCGTCTCGACCCCGCGATAGGCCAGCAGTTCCTGCACCGCGATGCCGACCGGCGCTCCGCCGCGCCAGATGCCGACGATATGGGTCGGCACGAAGCCCGAATCGAGCACCTGATTGGCCAGCGCGAAGCTGTCTTCCAGCAGCCGGTCGGCGGTCAGGTAGACCTTATCGACCACCGGCCACCTCCGCGATCTCGGCCAGGTGCCGGATCTGGTCGGCCATCGGCAGGAACGAACCGATAAAGCTGTTTTCTGCCAGCTTGACGATCTCCGCCTCGGTCAGGTCGAGTGCATCGGCGATCGCACGGAAGTTGTCGTTGATATAACCCCCGAAATAGGCCGGATCGTCCGAATTGACCGTGGCCTTGAGCCCCAGGTCGAGCATCTTGCGCACCGGGCTTTCGCCAATGTCCTTGATCACGCAGAGCCGCAGGTTCGAGAGCGGGCAGACCGTCAGCGTCAGGCCCTCATTCGCGATCCGCCGGACCAGCGCGGCATCCTCCAACGCGCGGTTGCCGTGGTCGATCCGCTCGACCTCAAGCAGATCCAGAGCCTCGTGGACATACTCCGGCGGCCCTTCCTCCCCGGCATGGGCCGTGACATGCAGCCCCAGCTCGCGAGCCTTGGCGAAAACCCGCTGGAACTTGGCTGGCGGATGGCCGACTTCGGAGGAATCCAACCCAACGCCGTGAATGCGGTGCAGGTGCGGCAGCGCCTGGTCGAGCGTGGCGAAGGCCTCTTCCTCGCTCAGGTGGCGCAGGAAGCACATGATTACGCGATAGCTGATCCCCAGCTCCACCTCACCCTGCTTGAGCGCGCGTTCGATCCCGTTCAGTACCGTCTCGAAAGCCACCCCGCGCTCGGTGTGGCCCTGGGGATCGAAGAAGATCTCGACATGGCGGACGGTGTCGGCCGCGGCGCGTTCGAGATAGGCCCAGGTCAGGTCGAAGAAGTCCTGCTCGGTCTGGAGCACCGACATCCCCTGATAGTAGATGTCGAGAAAGTCCTGGAGGTTGGAGAAGGAATAGGCCGCCCGCACCGCTTCGACCGAGGCAAAGGGGATCGAGACGCCATTGCGCTGGGCCAGGGCAAACAGCAGTTCCGGCTCAAGCGAGCCTTCGATGTGGAGGTGGAGCTCGGCCTTGGGCAGGCGGGCGATCAGGGCGTCACGCTGGGGATTCGGCATTTTCTGACGCTGGACCGGCACGGCGGCTCGGTCAACAGCTTGCCCTGCGTTCCAGTTCCGTTCTATCGATGAACCCGTGACCACCGCCCTGCCACTGCCCGCGATTCATGCCAGCCATTCCGGCTGCTGGCTGCGCGACGGCAATGGCAGCACCCGCGCCACCGGCAAGGGCGAGGCGATCATTGCCGCCGCCGATACCCCGCTGCTCATGCTCAATGCGCCGCTGGTGGCAACGCGGCTGGGCTATCCCGACCTGTCCGGGCTCGATCTGCTGGAACTGTTTGCCTTCATCCACCCCGCGCGCTTCATGGTGCCGACGCCCAAGGGCTTGGCACATGCCTTGGAGCTGCCCGAACCCGAGGGTGACGATGCCGTGCCCGCGCTGCTCCAGGTCGCCGCCGAGGCACTGCTGACGGTTTGTGCCGATCCGACATGGCCAGAGCGCGAAGGGGCCTGGAGCGCGCTGCAGAACCTCACGCGGCTGCGCTGGCCCTGGGCGCCCTTGCTGGCCGCCCGGCTCTCTGCACCCGACAAGGCCGAACGCTGGCTGTTTGCGCGCTTGCCCGAGTGGGAGGAAGCGCCCGAGCGGCCGCAGCCAGCCCAGGTTACGCTGCCGCCCGAAGCAATAACCCAGCGCCTGGGGCAATTGACCGGCAGCGGCGCGGAGGCCCGCCCGGCCCAGGTTGCCTATGCCAGCGAAGCCGGCGAGGTCTTTGCCCCGCGCCGCCGCGAGGGCCTGCCGCATGTCCTGCTGGCCCAGGCCGGCACTGGGATCGGCAAGACGCTGGGCTACCTTGCCCCGGCCTCGCTCTGGTCGGAGCAATCGGGCGGCACGGTCTGGGTTTCGACCTATACCAAGGCGCTGCAACGCCAGCTCCGCCGCGAAAGCCGCCGCGCCTGGCCGGGCCGGCGCGGCGATGGCTCGCAGCCGGTCATCGTACGCAAGGGGCGCGAAAATTACCTTTGTTTGCTGAATCTTGAAGATGCCTTGCAAGGTGGCTTCGCAGGTCGGGCGGCGATCATGGCGCAATTGGTGGCGCGCTGGGCGGCATATAGCCAGGACGGCGACATGATCGGCGGGGACCTGCCCGGCTGGCTTGGCACCCTGTTCCGCCAGCGCGGGATCAAGGCGCTGACCGACCAGCGCGGTGAATGCGTCTATGCCGGCTGCCCCCACTACCGAAAGTGCTTCATCGAACGTGCTGCCCGCGCCTCGGCCCAGGCCGATCTCGTGATTGCCAACCATGCCCTCGTCATGGTCAACGCCGCGCGCGGCCGCGACCATGCCCAGCGCCCGACCCGGCTGGTCTTCGACGAAGGCCACCACGTGTTCGAGGCGGCAGATTCAACCTTTGCCGCTGCCCTGACCGGGGCGGAGACGATCGAATTGCGGCGCTGGGTGATCGGCCCGGAACGCGGCTCAAAAGGCCGCCGTCGGGGGCTCTCGGCCCGCCTTGCCGATGTCGCCAGCTATGACGAGGCTGGCGGCAAAGCGATTGCCGCCGCGCGCTATGCCGCCGAAGCCCTGCCGGGCGATGGCTGGCTGCAACGCCTGGGCGAGAATGCGCCGTCCGGCCCGCTGGAAGAGCTGCTCGCGGCGGTCCGCGCCACGGTCTACGCCCGCGATGAGAGCGGCGGGCAGGAAGCGGGCTATGGGCTGGAAACCGAAGCAGCCCAACTCGACGGGGTGTTCGTCGAACGCGCCCAGGCGGCTCAGGAAGCCCTGGCTGAACTGCGCGTCCCGCTGGTCCGGCTGGGCATGCGGCTGGAGGCAGTCCTGGCCGAACCGCCCGACTGGCTCGATGGTGCCGGCCGCGCGCGGATCGAAGGCGCGCGGCATTCACTAGCCTGGCGGATCGACTTGCTCTCGGCCTGGGAAGCCCTGCTGGACCGGCTGGGCGGCCCGGCCGATCCGGAATTCGTTGACTGGCTGGCGGTCGAACGCAGCGAAGCGCGCGAATTCGACGTCAGCATCCACCGTCGCTGGCTCGATCCGATGAAGCCCTTTGCCCGCACCGTGCTGGAAGGCGCGCACGGAGTTATGATCACCTCGGCCACGCTTCGCGACGGACCGGACTGGGACGCCGCGATTGCCCGCAGCGGGGCCGGAGCGCTGGAGATCGCCCCGCGGCTGTCCAGCTTTGACAGTCCGTTTGACTATGCCGACCAGGCCGAAGTGCTGATCGTGACCGATGTTCCAAAGGGCGATCTCGCCGCGCTGGCCGGGGCCTATGGCCGGCTGATCGAGGCTTCGCGCGGCGGCGTGCTCGGCCTGTTCACCGCAATCCGCCGCCTGCGCGCAGTGCACGGCCGGATTGCCGACCGCCTCGCCCGCGCCGGTCTGCCGCTTTATGCTCAGCATGTCGATCCGATCGATACCGGCACGCTGGTCGACATCTTCCGCGATGATCCGCGCGCCTCGCTGCTTGGCACCGATGCGCTACGCGACGGGGTCGATGTGCCCGGCCATTCGCTGCGGCTGGTGGTGATGGAGCAGGTGCCCTGGCCCAAGCCCTCGATCCTGCACCGCGCGCGCCGGCTGGCCGGGGGCGGCGCGGCCTATGACGACCAGATCATTCGCGCCCGCCTCGCCCAGGCTTTTGGCCGCCTGATCCGCAGCAAGGAAGACTGCGGCCACTTTGTCGTGCTGTCCTCGGCCTTTCCCAGCCGCCTGCTCTCGGCCTTCCCGGCAGGCACGCCAATCACCCGAGTCACCTTGGACGAGGCTTTACAACGCGTCGGCGCCGGTGTTTCTGGGCGCACCATCCCTAACGAGAGCCCCGCGTGAAACTCCTCGGTCTGTTCCGCCATGCCAAGTCCGACTGGGGCGATCCGCGCGCGCGCGATTTCGACCGACCGCTCAATGAGCGTGGCCGTGCCGGCGCGGCGATCATGGGGCGACACATCCGCGATCACGGCGTGCGCTGGAACCGGGTGCTGTCCTCTCCCGCGATCCGCTGCGCCGAAACGATTGAACTCGCCTGCCATGCCAGCGGTCAGCCGGTGAAGGTAAACTGGGACCGGCGTATCTACCTCGCCAGCAGCGTCACCCTGGCTGACGTGCTGCGCGAGCAGGAGGGCGATCCAGCCGCAATCATGATGGTCGGGCACAATCCGGGTCTGGAAGACCTGATCTTCGACCTGGTCCCCGATGATGGCACCAGCCCGCTACGCGATGCGGTGGAGGAGAAATTCCCGACCGCCTGTTACGCCGTGCTCGAGCTGGATATCGACCGCTGGGCCGACCTGCGCGATCGCTGCGCTCGGCTGGTCCACCTGGTTCGCCCCCGCGATCTCGATCCTGCACTGGGCCCGCTGGTCTAGACCAGGGTCAAGCGCATCAATTTGCGCTCCTAATTTTGCGAGGCTTCCCCCACTCGACAGCGCCCCGCCCTCTGCTATGACGCCGCTTAACCGTTCGATTAAGTACCGGAGATTGTCACTCATGCCGCTGCCCGCCCCGTTTGACCGCCTGCGCCTCCCCGTGATTGGTTCACCGCTCTTTATCGTTTCGGGTCCGGAGCTGGTGATCGCCCAGTGCAAGGCTGGGATCATCGGCAGCTTCCCCGCGCTCAATGCCCGCCCCTCGGGCGTGCTGGACGAATGGCTCCACCGCATCACCGAGGAGCTGGCCGCGCATAATCGCGACAATCCAGACCGTCCGGCCGCGCCCTATGCCGTGAACCAGATCGTCCACAAGACCAACAACCGGCTTGAGGAAGACATGGAGGTCTGCGCCAAGTGGCAGGTGCCGATGACCATCACCTCGCTCGGTGCGCGCGAAGACATCAACAATGCGGTCCACGCCTGGGGCGGGATCGTGCTGCACGACGTGATCAATGATCGCTTCGCTCGTAAGGCGATCGAAAAGGGTGCCGACGGCCTGATCCCGGTCGCCGCCGGCGCGGGCGGCCATGCCGGCACGCTCTCCCCCTTCGCGCTTATGCAGGAAATCCGCGAATGGTTCGATGGCCTGATCGCGCTATCTGGCTCAATCGCTTGTGGGCACTCAATCCTCGCCGCTCAGGCGATGGGCGCCGACTTTGCCTATATTGGCACGCCGTGGATTGCGACCAAGGAAGCCAACGCGGTTGAGGGCTACAAGAACAGCATTGTCGAAAGCCGCGCCGACGACATCGTCTATTCCAACCTCTTCACCGGGGTGCACGGCAACTACCTGCGCCCCTCGATCGTTGCCGCGGGCCTCGATCCCGACAACCTGCCGGTGAGCGACCCCAGCAAGATGAACTTCGGCTCGGGCGGCAATACCGAAGCGAAGGCCTGGAAGGACATCTGGGGCTCGGGTCAGGGGATCAACGCAGTCAAGGCGGTGGAATCGGTGGCAGACCGGGTTGACCGGCTGGAAGCCGAATACAACCGCGCGCGGGCCGAACTGGCTGAAAAGGCGCGGATGGCCCTCGCTTAAATCTGACAACCTTCTGACCGCTCAGGGCCCGTCTACCGCGGTGGCGGGCCACAGGTCATCGACCAGGGCATCAAGCTCGGTAAAGTCTACCCCGCTGCCCAGCGGATCCTTGCGGCTGAGCAGCAATCTGCGTCGCTGATCAAGCAGTCGCCGCCGCAGCGCGCGTTGCAACAGCTCCAGCCGCGCCAGGGCGTCGGTCAGCGCGGCTTTAGGCGTTTGTGCCCGGCTGCGCGCCCAGCTCGCTTCGATCTGGCCAACCCGTTCACTCACCAGTTCGTTATAACTGCGGTGCGGGCCGCGATGCAGCGGCAGGCCAATGCGCAGCGCCGAACGGTCGGTCGCCGGCAGCAGCAAGCCATTCTGGCGGAAATCATCGAAGCGTAACCGGTCCCGCCCCAGGGCGCGGAACAGAACGGCGGTACCCTCCCGTCGCAGCAGTTGCCGGGGCAGCAAGTGGTGCCGTTGCACCCCGGGATCATACCCGGCCTGATCGCGGCGATTGACTGCGCGAAAGGGTAGCCATGAGCGTTGCCCACCGCCCTGCTGGATCACCCCGCAGCCCCCATCGCGCTGACCAGAATGCGCAGTTCCATCCCATCGCGGACCGGGACGGCAAGCAGGTGCTCACCAGCCGGGCCAATAAAGTCCCGCTCTTCCCTGAGCGGGCCCGTTTGAACCAGCTCGTGAATCAGCCGGACGGCTAACCGCGCCATAGCGGCGGTCGTAAGACGCTTGTCCGGTTCAAAGCGCAATTCCTGACCGGTCAGCAGGCCGAGCCCGCGCGAAACCATCGCCCCGTTGGCTTCCTGCTCCAGCGCTGTCAGGGCCAGACCGGGAAAGGCTCCTCCACCCAGCCAATCCGCCATAGACCGCTGAAAAAGGTCCGGCGCCACCCACGATCCGGCCGGAGACCAGACCACCGCCGCGATACCAGGCAAGCTAGCCAGGCGCGCGCCCAGCCCCGCGAGCATGCGCAGCACGGGAAACAGGCCAGCTCCGCCAGCCAGATGGGCCCCGGGTGCCAGACTGACCACTTCGCCGGCGGGCATCGAGCGCAGACCGACCGTTGGCCCGGCCGGCGGCTGACAGTCGCCACTGCCCGGCGCGAGACCCGTGCAATCGAACGTCAATCCATGCGCCAGCAGCTCCGCCCATTCTCCAGTGGGGCTTCGGTGGGACAAGACGAAGACCGGTCCTGCATCCTCACCAGCCTGATTGGCGAGCGCTTCCAGCGCGGCAAGATCGGGCCGGGAACCGGGCACGAAGACCAGGCACAACCGCGGCGCCCCATCCTTGCCCTGATTGTTCCCGATCGTATCGATCGCCGGTCCTCCCGATCATTCGGCTCCAAACTTTCGGAATGTCTGGCATTTTTAGCCGCGCTTAGTCGAGTCCCCGCAGGCAAGTTGTCTCAGGTTTGGACCCAATTTCCCATCGCTGTGCGCAACTCCTTCAAAAGACACCGGTGGCCAGGCCTTCAGCCAGAGCCGCCCCCAGCTCTGCCGCGCCCTGCAGTGCCGATTCAGGCACAACCTTGGGAGCAAGGATGGCTTCGGGGGTTTGCGCCGCAAGGTTGACGATGATCGGCTCGGCCACGCGCCGCAGCCGCCAGCCTGTAACGATCCGGTCGAGCTGGGCCTGCGCGCCGTGCCCGTCGCTGCCGGCGGTATTGATCGTCGCATAGGGGCGCCCCGCGACCTGCCCCAGCAGCGGATAGTAGTTGCGGTCGAAAAACTCCTTCATCGCCCCGCTCATGGTCCCGAGGTTTTCAGGGCAGGCGAAGAGGTAGCCGCTGGCCGCCAGCAGGTCTGCCGCATTGGCCTCGTCCGCGCCGAGCAGCACGGCGCGCCCGTCTGCGCCAGCAAAGGCCGCTTCGGCCAGGGCGCGTGCGGCGCCGGTGCGGCTGTGCCAGATGATTGCCAACATATCCCGATCATGGCCCAGCACGAGCCTGCTGCAAAGCCGTGAAAAGCCGGGACCAGCCCCTTCTCAGCGCCTGCGGGTTCCGCTAGCCCGCACCCATGGCTTCCGCCCCCTCCTCAATCCTCGGCATCGAACGCTCGCTGACTGGCCGGGCCTGGCGCTGGCGCGGCGGCAACATGGACCTGTCGAGCAGCCCGGCTTCGCTCGATCACGATCTGGTTACCCAGCTGCTGCTCGCGCGCGGCGTGCCGCATGATGATGTGGAGCGGCACCGCAATCCCTCGCTGCGGGCCTTCCTGCCCGATCCGTCCGCCTTCCGCGACATGGACCTGGCCGCTGAGCGGCTGGCCCAGGCTGTCCTGACCGGCGAGAGCCTGACAGTTTATGGCGATTACGACGTCGATGGCGCGACCAGCGCCGCGCTGCTGATCCGGCTGCTGCGGATGTTGGGCCACCCGGCGCGCTATTACATCCCGGACCGGCTGCTCGAAGGCTATGGGCCTTCGGGCGAGGCGCTGGTGCGGCTGGGGGCCGAAGGCTCCAGCCTGATCGTCACCGTCGATTGCGGGGCCATGGCCTATGAAGCGCTCGAGATGGCGCACACAGCCGGGATCGACGTGATCGTGGTCGATCACCACAAGTGCGCCGCTCAGTTACCCCTGGCAACCGCGCTGGTGAATCCCAACCGGCTGGACGAGGATGACTTGGCCGCTGCCCATGGCCACCTCGCGGCCGTCGGCGTTGCCTTCCTGCTCGCCGTGGCGACCGTGCGCGTGCTGCGCCAGCGTGGCTTCTTCGCCGATCTAGCCGAGCCGGACCTGTTCTCGCTGCTCGATCTGGTCGCCCTGGGCACGGTGGCCGACGTTGCCGCGCTACATGGGCTCAACCGGGCGATGGTGGCCCAGGGCCTGAAAGTGATGGCCCGGCGTGAGAATATCGGCATGGCCGCGCTGATCGATGCCAGCCGTCTGAACCGCGCGCCGACCTGCAGCGACCTGGGCTTTGCCCTCGGCCCGCGGATCAATGCCGGGGGCCGGGTGGGCGAGGCAACCCTGGGCGTCCGCCTGCTCACCACCGAAGACCCCGATGAGGCGCGGGCCATCGCCGCCCAGCTTTCGCAATTGAACGAGGAACGCCGCGCGATCGAGGCGGCCGTGCAGGAAGCCGCCGAAGCTCAGCTGGAGAGCCAGCACAACCGGGCAGTCGTGCTCCTGGCTGGGGCCGGCTGGCATCCCGGCGTGATCGGAATCGTGGCCGGGCGGATCAAGGAAAAGTCAGGCCGCCCCGCAATCGTCATTGCGCTCGACGCCGATGAGCACGGCAATGGCAAAGGCTCGGGCCGCTCGATTGCCGGCGTCGATCTCGGCGCCGCGATCATCGCCGCGCGCGAGGCCGGGCTGCTGATCGCGGGTGGCGGCCATGCGATGGCGGCGGGACTGACCATCGACCCCGGCCGCCTCAATGCGCTGGCCGAATTTCTGGATGACCGGCTGGGCGCGGCCGTTACGGCTGCCCAGGCCAGTCAATCGCTGCAACTGGACCTGGCGGTCGCCCCAGGCGGGCTGGTGCCGCCGCTGGTCGAAACGCTCGAGAGTGCCGGGCCCTATGGCATGGGTTGGCCTGGCCCCCGTGTCGCAGTCGGGCCGGTGCGACTGGTCAAAGCGGACCTGGTCGGCAAGGACCATGTCCGGCTGATCGTGCGCGGCGATGACGGCGCAAGTTTCAAGGCGGTTGCCTTTCGCCAGGCCGAAACCGAGCTGGGCCAGGCTCTGCTCAACCGCGCCCAGGGGCGGCGCTTCTGGCTGGCTGGCCGGGCCAAGATCGACGATTGGGGCAGCCGTCCAGCGGCCGAACTGCACATTGACGATGCGGCCTGGGCCGATTGAAATATTCTTGCAAAAAGCGGCTTGACCCTCTCCCGTCCCTTCCCTAAACGCCCGGCCTGCCTGACGGCCTCAAGCCGGTTTGGCCCCTTCGTCTAGCGGTCTAGGACGCGGCCCTTTCACGGCTGAAACACGGGTTCGAGTCCCGTAGGGGTCACCACCAGCTTCCGGCAGGTGCCAGCACAAAAATGGTCGCTGGCATGCCTGGCCCGGACAGACTAATCATCCCAACCGCATGACCGGCAAGCTCCCGCTCCCAGGATTGTTCCTTGCCGCACTTGCCGCGCTTGGCCTGGCCGTCGCCGGAGTCAGCTTGCCGCTGGTCGGCGCCGTAGTGCTGGTCTGGATCGGTTCGTTGTGGCTGACCCTGCCCGAACCCGAACTGGCCGAAATCCGTGTCGACAAGGCCGAGGTTACCCGCGATGCGGTGCGCGAGGCGATTGAATCGCTCGGCGCGCCCTTGCTGGTGCTGGAAGGCACCCGGATCGTCATGGCCAATGCTGCCGCGCGCGCTGCCCTGGGAGCACACGTGCAGGGCCAGGACGCGCGAATCGCCTTGCGCCACCCTGATGCCATGCGCCTGCTGGACATGGCCGATGGCGACAGCGTGACCATTCCCGGCTTCACCGGCACGCGCAGTCTGTGGCAACTGACCCGCCGCCGGATCGACAAGCAGCGCTGGCTGATCGAACTGGCCGACCGGACCACCGAAGCCGATGTCAGCCGTGCCCACACCGATTTCGTTGCCAATGCCAGCCATGAACTGCGCACCCCGCTGGCTTCGATCATCGGCTATGTCGAGACGCTGGAGGAAGGCGGCCCGGCAGTCGATGCCGAAGCGCAGAAGCGGTTCCTCGGGATTGTCCTGCGCGAGGCCCGGCGGATGCTGTCGCTGGTCGAGGATCTGCTCTCACTGAGCCACGCCGAAGCCGAAAAGCACGACCATCCGACCGAACCGCTCGATCTCGGCAAGCTCGCCGCGCGTGTTGTTGGCGAAGTCGCCTCGCTGCGCGGCAAGGAACAGGTCCAGCTCGTCGCCGCAGCGGACGGCGCGGTGGTAGCGGGCGATTCGACCCAGCTTGAACAGCTGCTGCGCAACCTGATCGATAATGCGCTGAAATATGGTGGCGCAGACTCGCCGGTCGAAGTGAGCGTGGCGGCACCCCAAGCGAACACGATCGAACTGGCAGTTACCGACCATGGTCCGGGTATCGCGCCCGAGCACCTGCCGCACCTGACCCGGCGCTTTTACCGCACCGATCCGGGCCGCAGCCGCGCTTCGGGCGGCACCGGTCTGGGCCTGGCGATCGTCAAGCATATTGTGGAGCGGCACCGCGGCAAGCTGGACATCACCAGCACCCTCGGCGAAGGAACACGCGTGACTGTTTCGCTGCCGAAAACCGAGCTGGCGGCGTTGTCATAAACTTGTCATGGAACTACTCCAGAGCGCTCTGGATCATGCTGATCGGAGGTTGATTCCATGAACAAGACCAAGCTGCTTATCGCTGCTGGTGCTGCCACTCTGCTGGCCGCCTGCGGCACCCAGTCCACTTCGCGTGACCAGATCCGTGCGGTCGGCTCTTCGACCGTCTATCCCTTTGCCAAGGCGATCTCGGACTCGCTCGCCAAGTCGAACGCCGAAATCAAGTCGCCGATCATCGAATCGACCGGCACCGGTGCCGGCATGAAGCTGTTCTGCGCCGGCGTCGGCGTGCAGCACCCCGACATCGTCAACGCTTCGCGCCGGATGAAGAAGTCGGAGTTCGAGGACTGCCAGAAGAACGGCGTCAAGGACATCATCGAAGTCCAGGTCGGCCTTGACGGCATCGCCTTTGGCGAAGCCAAGAGCGGCCCGGGCATCCCGCTGACCCTGGTTGACGTTTACAAGGCGCTGGCTGCCAATCCGTTCGGCAAGCCCAACACCGCCAAGAACTGGTCGGACGTGAATCCCGCCCTGCCGGCGATTCCGATCCTGGTCTATGGCCCGCCCTCGACCTCGGGTACGCGCGACGCGCTCAAGGAGCTGGTCCTGATGAAGGGTTGCGACAGCGACCCGGCGATGAAGGCGCTGAAGGACAACGACAAGGAAAAGCACGAGAAGATCTGCACCGAAGTGCGCAATGACGGCGCCTATGTCGATGCCGGTGAGAACGACAACCTGATCGTCCAGAAGCTCGAAGCCAACCCCAAGGCGCTGGGCGTGTTCGGGTTCTCCTACCTCGAAGAAAACGCTGACAAGCTGAAGGGTTCGCCGGTCAACGGCGTTGACCCGACCTATGACGCGATTGCTGATTTCAGCTATCCCGGTGCGCGCCCGCTTTACATCTACGTCAAGGCAGCGCACGTCAGCGCGATCAAGGGGCTCAAGGAATTCCTGGGCGAATGGGCCAAGAACTGGAGCAAGGGCGGTCTGCTCGCGCGTCAGGGCATGGTTGTCGCGCCGGATGACGTTCAGGCCAAGAACGCCAAGGTGGCCAGCGAGCTGACCGTCATGGATAGCAGCAGCCTCAAGTAAGCATAGAACAGGGACCAGTACGAACGATGTCGCCAGCCATTCCTCTCCTGCTCGCCTTCGGGCTGGGCCTGATTGCATGGCTGGCGGCGCGTTCAAAAGCCTGGGCCTTCAAGCGCGCGGCGCCGCCCGGCACCCGCGCGCCGCTGCATTCCCTGCCGAATTATCATGGCTGGTACGTTGCCCTGTGGGCGGTGGTGCCGGCCATGGCATTTGCGGCGGTCTGGGCGGGGATCAGCCCCAACCTGATTGTCACCCAGGCGTTGTCGGACCCGGCAGCCGCCAGCCTGCCGGCTTTTGGTGTCGAACGCGATGCAATCATCGCCGAAGCCTATTCGGCGGCCTCCGGTTCGGCCGCGGCAGCGTTCAACCCCGCAGCCGGCGCGCTGGTTGAACCGTTTGCCCAGGCGATCCGCACCTATGGTTCGATCGGCCTAGCGATCACCCTGGTGCTCGGTTTTGCCGGCGGAGCCTATGCCTTCCTGAAGCTGCGCCCTGACTTTACCGCCCGGACCAGGGTCGAGCGCGCGGTGATGTTCGGACTGCTGCTGGCCTCGCTGGTCGCCATCCTGACCACTTTCGGCATCGTCGCTTCGCTATTGTTCGAAACGATCCGCTTCTTCGGCTTCGTCACCCCTGCCGAATTCCTGTTTGGCACGCATTGGGGTCCCGACCCGATGGCCACGCCCGGCGCCAATCTTGGCCAGGACTACGGCGCCATTCCGCTGTTCTGGGGCACGATCTTCATCGGCGCGATCATCGCCATGATTGTTGCGATCCCGCTGGGCCTGATGAGCGCGATCTACCTGACGCAATATGCCTCGGCCAATGTCCGCAAATGGATGAAGCCGTTGCTCGAGATTCTGGCCGGCGTACCGACCGTGGTCTATGGCTATTTCGCCGCGCTGACCGTCGCCCCGTTGGTGCGTGATGCCGCGCAAGGGATCGGCATCGCCAGCGCCTCCAGCGAAAGCGCCATGGCGGCCGGTCTGGTCATGGGGATCATGATCATTCCCTTCGTCTCCTCGATGGCCGACGATTCGATTGCGGCCGTGCCCCAGGCGATGCGCGATGGCAGCCTGGCCATGGGCGCCACCACTTCGGAAACGATCAAGAAGGTACTGATCCCGGCCGCCCTGCCCGGCATCGTTGCCGGCGTGATGCTGGCCGTCAGCCGCGCGATCGGCGAGACGATGATCGTGGTCATGGCCGCGGGCGCGACCGCGCGGCTCACCGCCAACCCGTTTGAAACGATGACCACGGTGACTTTCCAGATCGTCGCCATGCTGACTGGCGAAGGCAGCTTCGATCACCCGGCCACGCTTTCGGCCTTTGCCCTTGGGTTCGTGCTGTTCTGCGTCACCCTCGCCCTCAATTTCATCGCCCTGCGCGTAGTCAAGCGGTTCCGCGAAGCTTATGAGTAACGTCTCCTCTGCCCGCCTCAAGGCCCGCTACGCTGCTGAGCGCCGCTTCCGCGCGCTCGGGCTGTTGGCTGTCGTATTTTCGGCGCTGGTCCTCGCCTTCCTGCTCTTCACCATGACCGCCAATGCCGTTGGCGGGTTCAAGCGCGCTGAACTGCGCGTGCAGGTTGACCTGGCCGCCAGCGGTATGACGGTCGATCCGGCCAGCCTTTCGTCGGACAATGCGGTTGCACAGCTCGAAACGGCTGGCCTGCCGGACATTGTGACGATGGCTGCCACCAAGGCACTGGGCGCAGAAGCTGCCGCGGAAATCGATCCGCAGGCCTGGCGCGACCTTGCCGCAACTATCATCGCCGACCCGCAGCTGCTGCGCGGCACGGTCGAAGCCGAACTGGCGGCCAGCGACGACCTGGCCTCGGCCCTGCGCGGCGATGGGGCTTCGGAAAGCCTGAAGACCCTTGCCACCAAGCTGGAGGCCGAAGGCAAGCTGGCCCAGGTTTGGGACCCCGGCTTCCTAAGCCGCGCCGATGCCACTGGCCCGCAGGCCGTGGGTATCTGGGGGGCGCTCAAGGGCTCGATGCTGACCATGCTGGTCACGCTGCTGCTGGCATTCCCGATCGGCGTATTGGCAGCGGTCTATCTTGAGGAATATGCCCCCAAAAACCGCTGGACCGAAGTGATCGAGGTTTCGATCAACAACCTGGCGGCCGTGCCTTCGATCATCTTCGGCCTGCTGGGCCTCGCCGTGTTCCTCTGGATCTTCCCGAATTACCGTTCAGCCCCATTGATTGGGGGGATGACCCTGGCGCTGATGACCATGCCGGTGATCGTCATTTCCGGGCGCAATGCGATCAAGTCCGTGCCGCCCTCGATCCGCGACGCGGCTCTCGCTGTCGGGGCCAGCCGGGTCCAGACCGTGTTCCACCACGTCCTGCCACTGGCCCTGCCCGGCATCCTGACCGGCACGATCATCGGCATGGCCCGCGCCCTGGGTGAAACCGCGCCGCTGCTGATGATCGGCATGCGCGCCTTTGTCGCCACGCCGCCCGATGGCTTCACCTCGCCCGCCTCGGTTCTCCCGGTCCAGATCTTCCTCTGGTCGGATGAAATCGACCGCGGCTTCGTTGAACGCACCTCTGCCGCGATCATCGTCCTGCTGGCCTTCCTGCTGGTGATGAACGGCCTCGCCATCTACCTTCGCAACCGCTTCGAGAAACGCTGGTAATGACCACGACCCACACCCTTGATCCCGTGACCGCCAAGATCAGCGCGCGCGATGTCTCCATTTACTATGGGGACAAACGCGCGATCGATCAGGTTTCGATCGACATCCCGACCGAGTACGTGACTGCCTTCATCGGCCCGTCGGGCTGCGGCAAGTCAACCTTCCTGCGCTCGCTCAACCGGATGAACGACACCATCGCCGGGGCCCGCGTCGAAGGGGTGATCACGCTTGACGGCGAGGACATCTACAAGTCCGGCATGGACGTGGTGCAGCTGCGCGCCCGGGTCGGGATGGTGTTCCAGAAGCCCAATCCCTTCCCCAAGTCGATCTATGAGAACGTGGCCTACGGTCCGCGCATTCATGGCCTGGCCGGAAGCAAGGCTGATCTCGACGGCATCGTCGAAAAGTCACTCAAGCGCGCCGGCCTGTGGGATGAGGTGAAAGACCGCCTCACCGAAAGCGGCACAGCCCTGTCGGGCGGCCAGCAGCAGCGGCTGTGCATCGCGCGGGCCATCGCGGTCGATCCCGAAGTGATCCTGATGGACGAGCCCTGCTCGGCGCTCGATCCGATCGCCACGGCCCGCATTGAGGAGCTGATCGACGACCTCAAGGGTCGTTACGCTATCGTCATCGTCACCCACTCGATGCAGCAGGCCGCGCGCGTCTCGCAGCGCACTGCATTCTTCCACCTCGGCAAGGTGGTCGAATATGGCAAGACCAGCGACATCTTCACCAATCCCCGCGAAGAGCGGACCAAGGACTATATCACAGGACGGTACGGCTGATGGCACAGGAACATACGGTCAAGGCCTTTGACGAGGACATCACCCGGCTGCGCGGTCTGATCGCCGAAATGGGCGGCCTGGCCGAAGTGTCGCTGGCCGAAGCAATGGAAGCCCTGGTCAAGGGCAACAGCGAACTGGCCAAGGGCGTGATCGCCCGCGACAAGCGGATCGACTCGCTCGAAGCCGAGGTCGACAAGCTGGCGATCCGCGTGATCGCACTGCGTGCGCCGATGGCCGATGACCTGCGCGAAGTGATTGCCGCGCTGAAGATCGCGGGCGTGGTTGAGCGGATTGGCGACTATGCCAAGAACATCGCCAAGAGCACCGACAAGATCGAAGGCCGCAAGAAGTTCGAGCCGCTGACCCTCATCCCGGCCATGGCCGAAGTGGCCGGTGAGATGGTGCACGACGTGATGACCGCCTTCGCTGCCCGCGATGCCGCACTGGCCCGCGAAGTGGTAGAGCGCGACGACAAGGTCGATGCCTTCTACAACTCGATCTTCCGCAATCTGGTCAGCCACATGATCGAGAATCCCTCGTCGATCAGCAGCGCGGCCGAACTGCTGTTCGTCGCCCGCAATATCGAACGGATCGGCGACCATGCGACCAACGTGGCTGAAATGGTCCACTACGCCGCGACCGGTGCCTATCTCACCGACCGGGAAGATCTGGCAGGAGCCTGACATGAGCAAACCACGCCTGCTGCTGGTCGAGGATGATCCGGCACTGGCGGAGCTGCTGGAATTTCGCTTCACCGCGGAAGGCTATGCCGTGTCCGTCACCCCCGATGGCGACGAGGCCCTCCTCCTCGCCCAGGAGGAAGCGCCCGATCTGGTCGTGCTCGACTGGATGGTTGAAGGCACAAGCGGGATCGAGGTCTGCCGCCGCCTGCGCCGCGACAAGGCCACCGCTCACGTGCCCATCATCATGCTGACCGCGCGCGGGGCCGAGGATGACAAGATCCGCGGTCTTGAAACCGGAGCTGATGATTACCTGACCAAGCCCTTTAGCCCACGCGAGCTGATCGCCCGCGTCGGCGCGATCATGCGCCGCATCCGCCCGGCGCTGGCGGGGGAAACGATCGCGGTTGGCGATCTCTCGCTCGATGCCACGGCCCACAAGGTCACCCGGCGCGGCCAGGTGATCCAGCTCGGCCCGACCGAGTTCCGCCTGCTCAAGTTCTTCATGGAACACCCGGGCCGCGTGTTCAGCCGCGGGCAGCTGCTCGATGCCGTCTGGGGCACCGAAAGCGAGATCGAACTGCGCACGGTGGACGTCCATATCCGCCGCTTGCGCAAGGGGATCGAACTGGATGGCGCGCCCGATCCGGTACGGACCGTGCGTTCGGCAGGGTACGCGCTGGAGGCGGTTTGACGCGCTAATGAAAATCCCGCGATTTCGGAATGACGCGAGCATCGCGCGGGTGGCCAGCGCGGTGGTAGGCCGGCAGCCGTCCTGCAATCGGGCGGCGCACCTCGTCGGCGCGGTCCAGCGTCTCGGGCAATAAGTCGTCCGATAAGGCGTGGAGCGCCGGGGTGGCGTCGGTCAGGTGGGTGGCGATGACGTGGATCACCTCGTCGTCATATTCGACCCGGCCCTTCACCTCGATCAACCGCGCACCCATGATCACCTTGCGCTGTTTCTCCATCAGGTCGGGCCAGATCACCAGGTTCACCACCCCGGTCTCATCCTCCAGCGTGATGAAGCAGACGCCCTTGGCGCTGCCGGGGCGCTGGCGGATCAGCACCACGCCGGCCACCTGTACGGCGGAACGGTACTTGCGCTCCCTGAGCTCGCTGGCCCGAATGAAGCCCCGATCAGCCAGGGCAGCCCGCAGGAAGGCCAGCGGGTGGGCCTTCAGGCTGAGCCGCTGGGTCTGGTAATCGGCCACCACTTCTTCCGACAAGGGCATGGCCGGCAAGCGGGTGAGCGCCGCCTCCGCCCCCTCGTCGCGCGCGGCCATAGCGGCGAACAGCGGCAGGTCGGGCGCGGCGACGAGGCTGCGCGCATCCCACAGCGCCTGCCGCCGGGTGAGGCTGAGCGAGTTGAAACAGTCCGCCGCCGCCAGCCGCTCGATCAGCGCCGGGGATAGCCCGGCCCGCTCCTTCAGCTCACGCACATCACGAAACGGCCCGGGCTCCCGCGCCGCGACAATCCGGGCGGCGGCGGCCTCGGGGAAGCCATCGACCTGACGCAGGCCGAGGCGGAGCGCGCCGTCCTCAAGCGCATTGTCCCACCCGCTGGCATTCACATCGACCGGCAGCACCGCCACCCCATGCTCGCGCGTATCGCGCACGATCTGCGCCGGGGCATAGAAGCCCATCGGCTGCGAATTGAGCAGCGCGCAGGCAAAGGCCGCCGGGTAATGGCATTTCAGCCAGGACGAGACATAGACCAGCAAGGCAAAGCTGGCCGCATGGCTCTCCGGAAAGCCGTATTCGCCAAAGCCCTTGATCTGGCTGAAGCAGCGCACGGCAAAATCCGGATCATAGCCGCGCGCCACCATCCGCCCGACCATCAGGTCTTCCAACTCGTGGACCATGCCGCGGCTGCGGAAGGTGGCCATGGCTTTCCGCAGCCGGTTGGCTTCAAGACTGGAAAACTTCGCCGCATCGAGCGCGATCTTCATCGCCTGTTCCTGGAAGATCGGCACCCCCAGGGTGCGGCCAAGGATCAAGGTCAGCTCGTCCGGGGGCCCATGCGCCGGACCAGGCGCCGGGATCTCCACCGCCTCGGCCCCGCGCCGCCGCTTGAGATAGGGGTGGACCATGTCGCCCTGGATCGGCCCGGGGCGGACAATCGCCACCTCGATCACCAAGTCATAGAAGCAGCGGGGCCTGAGGCGCGGCAGCATGTTCATCTGCGCCCGGCTTTCGACCTGGAACACGCCAAGCGAATCCCCTTTGCACAGCATGTCGTAAACCGCCGGATCCTCGCGCGGGACAGTGGCCAGGATCAGGTCCTGCCCGTGGTGATCACGCAGCAGGTCGAGGCACTTCCTGATGCAGGTCAGCATACCCAGCGCCAGCACATCGACCTTGAGGATGCCGAGCGCGTCGATATCGTCCTTGTCCCATTCGATGAAACTGCGATCGGGCATGGCGCCGTTGCCAATCGGCACGGTCTCGGTCAGCGCGCCTTCGGTCAGGATGAAGCCGCCGACGTGCTGGGACAGGTGGCGCGGCATGCCGATCATCTGCTGGGTCAGCGCCAGCACGCGCTTCAGGTGTGGATCGGACAGCGCCATGCCGGTTTCCGCCATGTGCTTTTCCTCGATCGAGCGCCCGTAACTGCCCCAGACGGTCTTCGCGAGCGCACTGGTAACATCCTCGGACAGGCCCATCGCCTTGCCGACCTCGCGGATCGCCATGCGCGGACGGTAGTGGATCACCGTCGCGCAAAGGCCCGCGCGGTGGCGACCGTACTTCTCGTAGATGTGCTGGATCACCTCCTCGCGCCGCTCGTGCTCGAAATCGACGTCGATGTCGGGCGGCTCGTCGCGGTCCTCGGAAATGAACCGCTCGAACAGCAGCGCGTGCTCGACCGGGTTGACCGAGGTGATCCCCAGGCAAAAGCACACCGCCGAATTGGCCGCACTGCCGCGCCCCTGACACAGGATCGGCGGCTCGCGACTGCGGGCGAAATCGACGATCTCCTTGATGGTCAGAAAGTACTGGGCCAGCTGCTTCTTGCCGATCAGCGCCAGCTCCTTGCGCAGCGTTTCGGCCACTTCATCGGGCACGCCGTGCGGATAGTGCTGGCCCGCCCCCTCCCAGGTCAGGCGATCCAGATAGGCCTGGGCATCGAGCCCGTCGGGATAGGTCTGGCGCGGGTATTCATAGCGCAGCTCATCCAGGCTGAACTGGCAGGCATCGGCGAGCTCACGCGCCGCCGTGATCGCATGAGGCCAGCGCGTGAACAGCCGCTGCATCTCTTCGGGCGACTTGAGGTGCCGTTCGGCATTGGGTTCCAGCAGATGCCCGGCGGCGGCGACCGTGGTCTTGTGGCGGATCGCCGTCATCACGTCGTGCAGCGGGCGGCGCTGCGGGGCGTGATAGAGCACCTGGTTGGTGGCCAGCAGCGACAGGCCTTCCGCCCTGGCCAAGGCATCGAGCCGGGATATGCGGGCCACGTCATCGCCGGTGTAAAGATAGCTGGCGGCCAAGTGGCGCAAGGCTGGCAGCCGGGCGACCAGGTGCGGGAGCAGGTCAGGGAACGGGGCGGTGCTCACCACCTCTGGCCGGGCGCCGTCCAGTGTCACCACATTGCCCGGAACAGCCACCGTCAGCTCCGCGTCCAGCTCATCCGGCGGCACCAGCACCAGGTGGACGCCCTCGCTGTGCTCCGCCAGCATCGCGAGTGAAATCTCGCAGGCGCCCTTGTCCTGCCATTCGCCGTCGAGCCTGGCCATCCGCCCGGCCGAGATCAGGCGGCAGAGCCGGCCATAGGCGGAGCGGGTTTCCGGATAGGCCAGGAACACCAGCCCCTCGACCGTCTCGATCCGGCAGCCAATGACTGGCCGCAGGCCCAGAACCTTGGCCTCGGCATGGATCCGCACCACCCCGGCCATGGAATTGGCATCGGCAATCCCGATCGCGTCATAGCCCAGCGCACGCCCCGTGGTGACCAGATCGACCGCGTCGGACGCGCCGCGCAGGAACGAAAAGCAGCTGACTAGCCCCAGCTCCACAAACGCCGCGCGCGGCGGTGGGCCAAGGCCGGGGGCAGGTTCGACCCGCCGCCGTTCAGGGGTAAGCGGGGCCTCAGGCACAGAGACCCTGCAGAAACCATTCCGGTACCCCGCCGCGACCATCGTCCGCCAGGCCGGCGCGATAAATCCAGTAGCGCCGCCCCTCCCCGTCCTCGATCCGGTAATAATCACGCAGCCGCACGGTCGAGCGTTCGCGCCACCATTCCGGCGCGATCCGCTCTGGCCCTTCGGCGCGGGCGATCTCGTGCACTTGCCCGCGCCAGCGGAACCGGCGCGGCAGGCCATCGGGGCTGGCATAGAGCACCGCAATCGGTTCGGCCCGGTCGAGCAGCTTCAAGGGCCGGGCGTGGAACGGCAGGTCACCCTGGCTGGCGCTTTCGCTCTCCAGCGGCGGCACCCAGCGCTGGGCGCGTTCGGGCACGTAGCTGGCGCGCGGGACCGGGCGGCGCACCGCATCGGGGCCAAGCCGGATCGAGAGCCGGTCGATGCAGGCGGCGAGCGAGGTGCCATGCGTTTCCGCCGCTGCCTCGAAATCGCGCTGGCTGAGCGGCAGCGGCTCGGTCCACGGCGCGCGCAGGCGGGCCAGTTCGATCCCGAACCCGGCGTCGATATCGTCCAGCTTACGGCCGAACAGCGCGGCGATATGGGCCGGATCGCGGCTGGCAGCAGCGAGTTCGAGGCGGCGTTGCAGCACTTCACCATCAACCTTCCACAGCGCCAGTTCCAGCCGCCGCGCGCCCAGTGCCCGCCCTTCCAGTAGCCGCACCAGGTCGGCGCAGAGATCGCCCAGCACCTGGTCGAGCAGGCTGCGGTGGCGGATCGGCTCCATCAGTCGCCGCTGGACCAGCGGGACATCGACCGGCAGGACCGGCAACAACGGCTCCGGCACCAGTCCCCGCAACTGGTCAAGCCGGATCAGCGGATTGGCGGCGGGTGCTTTGTGATTGCGGAACCGCCGCGCCAGCGCATCGCGCGCGACGCCCGAAAGTTCGCCGATCCGCTTGAGGCCGAGCCGGCGCAGCACCAGCACGGTTGCCGGATCGAGCCGCAGCGCGGCGACCGGCAGTTGATCAAGGCTGTCACCGGGTTGGAGGATCGCCCCTTGCGGCCCGTAATGCGCCAAGGCCCAGGCCGCTCCCGCCGTGGGAGCAATCGCCAGCCGGGCGGCAAAGCCGCGCCTGGCAATGGACTGGGCAGCATCGGCGATCAGGCCCGCCTCACCCCCGAACAGGTGCGCCACCCCGGTCACATCGACCACCAGTCCATCGGGCAGGTCGAGCGCCGACCACGGGCCCCAGCGCTGGGCCCACAGCGCCAGCGCCTCCAGCAAGGCGCGGTCGCCAGCCGGATCGGCCGGGGCGACGGCCAGTTCGGGGCACAGCGCGCGGGCATCGGCCAGCATGGTGCCGGTCTGCACCCCCGCTTCCTGCGCAGCCGTATTGGTCGCGGTAATCCGCGGGCCGTGGGCGGTCTCGCTGATCAGGGCCTGGGGATTGGCATCAGCACCCTCCCCCGCACGCAGCCCTTCAACCAGCCGCCAGCGGTCGATCGCCAGCCGCGCCAGCCAGATCGACAGGATGCGTCGATTGCTGGGCCGGCTGGGCGACGAGGGCCTGTCCGTCATCGCGCAGGATCCATTCTCCAGGCGGGTGGTTGCGGGCGCGGAACAGTTCGGCGTGCCAGGCAGCGGTGCCGGGAGCCTGCCGGTTCCAGCGCGGCGGGAGCGAGGCGGCCGGGCGCAGCGCCCAGCGCTGGCGGGCGGAAGAGAGATCACGCTGTGCCCCCACGCGCACCAGCCACAGCACCGCGCCATGCTTCTCCGCCGCCAGGCTGAGCCGGCGCTGAGCGGTAAGCGAGAGAGCGCGGGGATTGCCGGCGATTTCCCCCACCACGAAGGCCAGGTCACGGCACCGCAGCCCTTCTTCCAGCGCGAACAGCGCGTCCTCGGGCGTGGTCGTGGCGACATGGATCAGCCGGTGGCGCAGCGCGTGCGGCAGGCCGGGGCGATAGGGCCGCCCGGTCTGCCGCAAGGCGGCGCGATCCTGCACCCACAGCCAAGGCCGCTCATCCCCCAGCGCGGCGCGCTGGTTTTCCAGCGCCAGGGCAAAGGCCGCGCCGGCACAGTCCTGCGCGCTGGCAAACAGCTCGGCATGGCTGGCCCCGCCGGGGGCAAGCGCGAGCGCGGCAGGCAGCGCGGGAACAACGGATGGGGCAACAGCAGTCATGCGAATCGGGACCTCTATGTTCTTATTATGTTCCGTTCTGCAGAACTGGCAAGGGGAACCCGGCTGCGTCTGACCCTGTTTGGCTCCTGCATCATCAAAGAAGGAGACGAAGCAATGCACTATGACCAGGGCGATCCCGCAGAGCTCAAGGAAAAGTTCTGGAAGGCGCTCGCCGCATCGCCCTTCCTGATGCTCCAGCTCGATGCAGAGCCTGACAGCGCAGCCCCGATGACGGCGCAACTCGACAAGGACGCCAATTCGGCAATCTGGTTCTTCACTTCGCCCGACAACCGCTTTGCCACCGGCGGCCCGGCCACGGGCACGTTCAGCAGCAAGGGCCACGATGCCTTCGCCCGGATCACCGGCGAACTGTCGGAAGAAACCAGCCGGGAACGCAAGGATGCGCTGTGGTCCAACATGATCGAGGCCTGGTTCCCCGAAGGCAAGGACAGCGCCATGCTGCTGCGCATGGACCTGGGTGACGCCGCAATCTGGGCCGGCGAACTGGGCGCAATCAACACCGCCAAGATGTTTCTCGGCATGAACGTGCGCGACAATATCAAGGGCGGCTACACCGAAACCCAGCTCTAGAAACAAGCAAGGGCCGCTTCCCTTGCCAGGAAGCGGCCCCTCTCTCCCCACCCTTGCGGGTGAACGGGTTTGCCTCAGTCGAGGCTGGCACCCGGCAGCGGCGGAACCGGCTGCGGCGGAATGCCTTCGTCCTGCTCATGCACTTCGACCAGGCCGCGGCCAACGTGGCTCTTGCGGCGGCCATAGGCGAAGTAGACCACCAGGCCGATCGCCGCCCAGCCCAGGAACATCAGTTCCGTATAGCCCGACAGGTTGAAGAACAGGTAGGCACAGCCCAGCACGGCCGCCGGCCCAACCAGCCAGATCGCCGGCGTGCGGAACGGACGATGGCGATCCGCCGCCGTGCGGCGCAGGATCAGCACCCCGATCGCCACGGTCATGAAGGCAAACAGCGTGCCCGAGTTCGAGATGTCAGCCAGCTGCCCAACCGGGAAGAAGGCCGCCGCCATGGTCACGAAGACGCCGGTGATCATGGTCACCACGTGCGGGGTCTTGAACTTGGGGTGCACCTTGGCCAGCCCTTCGGGCAGCAGGCCATCACGCGCCATCACGAAGAAGATGCGGGTCTGGCCGAACAGCATCATCAGCACCACCGACGGCAGCGCCAGGAAGGCCGCGAGGCCGATCAGGTTGCCGACATTGACGTAACCGATCTCACGCAGAACGTGGGCCAGGGCTTCGTCCGAGCAGACCAGCGGGGTATTGCCCGCACCAGCCAGAGCAGCACACTGCGCCTGCAGTTCCTTGCTGCCGGTGGCCAGCGCCTGACCAGCCGAATCCATCACCGGCTGCGCACCCATCGCGCCGATCGCGCCAGAAGCCACGAGCAGGTAGAAGATCGTGCAGATCACCAGGCTTCCGATCAGGCCGATCGGCATGTTGCGCTGCGGATTCTTGGTTTCTTCAGCCGCGGTCGAAACCGCGTCAAAGCCCACGTAAGCGAAGAAGATCGAGGCGGCTGCCGCCGAAATCCCGCCAAAACCCAGCGGCGCGAAGGGTTCGAAGTTCTCCATCTTCATCACCGGCACGGCCAGGATGATGAAGGCCGTCAGCGCGATCACCTTGATCACCACCAGTACGGCGTTGAACATCGCCGATTCCTTGGTGCCGATCACCAGCAGTGCGGTTACCAGCAGCGCGATCACCACGGCCGGCAGGTTGATCCCGCCGCCGACAGCCGCGAAAGCGCCCTTGGTGAAGAAGGTTGGGAGTTCTATCCCTAGCCCGGATTGAACCAATCCGACGAAATAGTTGGACCACCCGACTGACACCGCGGAGGCCGCGATCGCGTACTCCAGGATCAGCGCCCAGCCGACGATCCAGGCGACGATTTCGCCCATCGAGGCATAGGAATAAGTATAAGCGGAGCCGGAAACCGGCACCATCGAGGCCATTTCCGCATAGCACAGCGCCGCCACCGCGCAGACGAAGCCGGCGATGATGAAGCTGATCAGCATCCCCGGGCCGGCCTTTTGCGCGGCTTCCGCGGTCAGCACGAAAATCCCGGTGCCGATGATGGCGCCCACACCAAGCATGGTGAGCTGGAAGGCGCCAAGCGAGCGGTGGAGCGATTTCTTTTCGGCGGTAGCCAGAATGGCGTCGAGTGATTTGACGCGACCGAACAACATGCAATTCCCCTAGAATTTACGAGGCCGGTTACGCCAAGCGCCCGGCCTTCCTGTCCCTGGCCCGGAAGCTAGCGGCAAGCGGGCCATTGGCAAGCGCAAATCGCCGCACTTCCCCAGCTTTGCGAGACCGTCTAAAGGCCGTCTCCATGTCCACGACCTTTCAGCTCGACACGGCCACCAGCCGCGCCAATCCCACCCCCGCGCCGATGAAGCGCCTGACCATCCCGGCAATCCGCAAGCGCAAGGTCGATGGGGTTACGACCGAGCCGGTGGTGATGCTCACTGCCTATACCGCGCGGCAGGCCCAGCTGCTGGACGCGCACTGCGATCTGCTGCTGGTCGGGGATTCGCTCGGCCAGGTGATTTACGGCCTGCCTTCATCGGTGCCGGTCACGCTCGACATGATGGCGGCGCATGGCGCGGCGGTGGTGCGCGGGTCCTATCATGCCGCCGTGGTGGTCGACATGCCGTTCGGGGCCTACGAAGCCTCGCCCCAACAGGCTTTTGAAAGCGCCGCCCGGCTGCTCAAGGAAACCGGCTGCGCGGCGGTAAAGCTCGAAGGCGGCGCGGCCATGGCCGAAACGGTCGCCTTCCTGACCCAGCGCGGGATCCCGGTGATGGGCCATGTCGGGCTGACCCCGCAGGCGGTCAACGTGCTGGGCGGTTACAACGCCCGCGGCCGCAGCGATGCCGAGGCGGCGAAGATCGTGGCCGACGCCAAGGCGCTGGATGATGCCGGGGCCTTTGCCATTGTCGTCGAAGGCGTGGTCGAACCGATCGCGATCGACGTTACCAAGGCCGTCAGTTGCCCGACCATCGGCATCGGCGCCTCGGCCCAGTGCGATGGCCAGGTGCTGGTGACCGAGGACATGCTTGGCATGTTCGAACGCGTGCCGCGCTTCGTGAAGCGTTACGAGGAGATTGCCGAAACGATCTCCGCAGCGGCGGCACGTTATGCCGCAGAAGTTCGGGACAGAACCTTCCCGGGGATTGAACAGACCTATCAGCCGAAATAGGGCCTCGCCCAACAAGAAGGTGGGGACCGCAATGCTGCTGCGCTATTACAAATTCTCGATCGTGTTCACGCTCGTCTGCCTCGCGCTCGGCGTGTGGTACGGTTGGGCGCAATCGGGCAGCCTCGCGGCAACGGCCTCGATGCTGTGGATCATCTTCGTGCTCTCGATCCTCGAAGTGTCGCTGTCGTTCGACAACGCGGTGGTCAATGCGGCGGTACTCAAGGACATGGACGAGGTCTGGCAGCGCCGGTTCCTCACCTGGGGGATGCTGATCGCGGTCTTCGGCATGCGGATCGTCTTTCCGCTCGCCATCGTTGCGGTTGCTGCGGGGCTTGGGCCGATGGATGCCGTAAACCTCTCGCTCAACAGTCCGGAAGAATACGAACGGATCGTCTCGAGCGCCCATGTCGGCATTGCCGGGTTTGGCGGCGCCTTCCTGGCCATGGTGGGCCTGTCGTTCTTCTTTGACGGCGAAAAGGACGTGCACTGGATCACCTGGATCGAGGAGAAGCTCTCGGTCGTCTCCAACATCAAGGCCGCCGAAATCGCGCTGCTGCTGCTGGTGATCTACGGCATCTCGACCATGCTGCCCGCAGCCGATGCCCTGACCTTCATGATCTCGGGCACGCTTGGTCTGGTGACCTTCATCGCGGTCGAGGCAATCTCGACAATCCTCGAAATGCGCGAGGAAGCCCTCAAGCTGCAGGGTGCAGTGGTCCGCTCGGGCCTGGGCGGATTTCTCTACCTCAACATCCTCGACGCCTCATTCAGCTTTGACGGCGTGATCGGGGCCTTTGCCCTGTCAAACAATATGGTGGTGATTGCGCTGGGCCTGTCGATCGGGGCGATGTTCGTCCGCTCGATGACGATCCACCTGGTCAAGCAGGGCACGCTGGCGGAATATCGCTATCTTGAGCACGGCGCTTTCTGGGCGATCATTGCGCTTGGGGGCATCATGCTGTTCTCGGCAGTGATGCACATTCCCGAAACCGTCACCGGATTGATCGGCGCGGTGTTGATCGGGCTGTCGCTGTGGTGGTCGATCCGCCACAACAAGCGCAACCCCGACACCGAAATCGAAGAGGCTATCCGGGCGGATTGAGCCGCGCGGCAATCGGTGCCGCGATCACCAGCTGGACCAGGTGATAAAGCAGGATCGGCAGCAGCACGATTCCTGCCGCTGCTGGCGGGAACAGGACTGTTGCCAATGGCGCGCCCATCGCTACGCTTTTCTGCGCACCGGCAAACAGGAAGCTGATCCGGTTGGGACGATCGAGCCGGATCGAGCCGCCGACCAGCCAGGCACCCAGGTGGCCGAAGACCAGAAACACCGCCGTACCACCGGCCAGCCAGACCCAGCCGGGCGGTTCGATCAGTTGCCAGAACCGCTGCTCGACCGCGCCTGAGAAGGCGACATAGACCGCAATCGCGATCGAGGTGCGGTCCATCCGCGTGACGAGCTGGCGATGGCCAGCCACCCAGCCGCCCAGCCGCCCCTGCAAGGCCTGACCCAGCAGGAAGGGGATCAGCAGGATCGTGACGACCTTGACCAGACCCTCGGCATGAAAATCCGCCGCCCCGCTCCCCGCCAGCAGCGAGAACAGCGGCGCGGTGAGGAATACTCCGAGGATGTTGAGCAAGGCGGCCGCAACGACCGAGCTCGCGACATTACCCCCGGCCAGCGAGGAGTAGGCCGTCGCCGACTGCACGGTCGAGGGAAGGCAGCCGAGGTAGAGGAAACCGAGGGCCAGCAGCGGCGGCATCCAGCCCTGCCCGCCCTGCCAAAGCAGCCAGCCCGCCAGCCCCATCGCGCCGAACACCCAGCCGGTAAGCAGCCAGAGCAGCCGGTGGTTGCCAATCCCGGCACGAACTTCGTGGCGCTGCAGACGCAGGCCGTTGAGGAAGAACAGCAGGAATACCGCCGCGTTGGCAACGAACTGGGCCAAATCGCGCGCCGCGCCGTGAACCGGCAGGACCAGCGCCAGCCCGATTGCCAGCGCGAGCAGCCGCACCATGGGGTCGATGCGGCTCAGCAAGTGCTTAGCGCCCGGCCAGCTTCACAGCCGGAGCCGGCGTGGCCGAGAAGCGCGGCGCCGGGGCCGGCTGGATCATCCCACCATCTTCCACAAAGGTGCTACGCGCCACGTTGTGCGGATGCTGCGGGGCTTCCTTGAGGCTCAGGACCGGGGCAAAGCAGATGTCGGTGCCATCCATGATCGCGCACCATTCGTCGCGCGTCTTGGTCAGGATCAGCGCGGTCATCCGTGCCTTCAGCTGATCCCACTTCATCGGGTTCATCTGCTGGGCGAAGTCCGGATCGCCCGTCAGGCCGGTCTTCTCGAGCAGCAGTGCGTAAAATTGCGGTTCGATCGAGCCGAGCGAGATGTATTTGCCGTCCTTGGTCTCGTAGGTGTCATAGAAGTGCGTGCCGCTGTCGAGCAGGTTTACCCCGCGCTCATCACGCCACTGACCGTTGCCGAGGAAGGTATAGGTCATGGCCGAGAGGATCGCCGCGCCATCAACCATCGCGCAGTCGACCACCTGGCCGCTGCCGCCCGAGCGGGCATGGAGCACGCCGGCGACGACACCGAAGGCCAGCATCATCCCGCCGCCGCCGAAATCGCCCACAGCATTGACCGGGAAGGTCGGCTTTTCGCCCTTGCGGCCATAGGAATGCAGCGCGCCCGACAGCGCGATGTAATTAATGTCATGGCCCGCCAACGGAGCCATCGGCCCGTCCTGACCCCAGCCGGTCATCCGCCCGATCACCAGCTTGGGATTGATGCCCAGCAGCACGTCCGGCCCGATCCCCATCCGTTCGATCACGCCGGGGCGATAGCCCTCGATCAGCGCATCGGCAGTCTTCACCAGCTCCTTGAGCTGCTCGATCGCAGCGGGATTCTTCAGATCAAGCTCGATCCGTTCGCGGTTGCGGTTGAGAATGTCGCGGTTGCCGCCGTCGCCGAAGCGGCTCGACGTGCCAGGCCGCTCGACCCGGATCACCCGTGCACCGTGGTCCGCCAGCATCATCCCGCAGAACGGCCCCGGGCCGATCCCCGCCAGCTCGATCACGGTAACCCCAGCCAGAACCCCTGCCATGTCGCATCCTCCAAAATTTAATCGCGCGATTAGTTTTGGCGAGGGCAGCGCGGCTTGTCGAGAGGAAAGGCGCGTCAGCGCCGCAATTGCGCGCGGGCTTCCTTGAGCAGCGGATTGCTGCCGCCGATCCGCTCAGCCTTGTCGAGCAGCGCCTTGGCTTGTTCAGGATCGCGGCCCAGTTTGGCCAGTGCCATGCCCTTGGCCAGGGCCGCGACCGGACTGGCGCGTTGCAGGCGATAGGCCTTGTCGGCCGATGCCAGCGCGGCCTCGGCATCGCCGCTGCGCAGCTGGGCCAGGGACAGGTCGGCCAGCAACCGCGCGTCACCATGGCCGAACCGCAAGTCGGCATTGTCCAGCAGCAGGCTGGCCCGGTCCCAATCGCCCGCCTGTGCCGCTCCGCCTGCAACCAGACGCGGCGCCAGCAAGCTGGCGGGATAGGCCGCAAGATAACGTTCCGCCAACAGCGCGCCCTGGGTCGAATTGCCGGTCGCGTAGGCAGCGCGCAGCATCAGCCATTCCGGATAGCGCACCTGCGCAGCCTGGCTGTAGGCCGCCAGGGCATCGCCATTGGCACGCCTGAGCAAGGCGCTGTCGCCCGCGAGGACGAAGCCTTCGAAGGATCCCGGACGGGCGGGCACGTTCGCTCGCTCCCTCGCCGCAAAGGGCAACGCCCCGGCATTCGCGGCCCGGTCGAGCAGCGCAGCAGCAGCAGTCCGGTCGCCAGTATGTTCATAAGAACGCCCCAGCACGGTCAGCAGGTAGGGCGAAGCATCGGGTCGCGCCACCAACGGTCCGAACCGCTGGCGCAGGCGGACATGATCCTCGACCGCCAGCAGCGCGCGGGCGAACAGCAATTGCACGCGGGTGTTGAACGGCTGGCGCCGGTCAAGCCGCTCCAGCATGTCGACCGCCATGGCGCTATTGCCAGCCTCAAGCTCAAACGCGGCTTGAAGCAGTTGTGCCGCCGGCACTTCGCTCAGCCGGTTGCCGTTGCGGTTCAGCAGGTTGCGGGCAAGGTCGATCTGGCCCGCCCGGGCGGCCAGCACGGCCTGAAAATAATAGGGCAGCGGGCTGCGCGGATCGAGCTCGGTAATCCGGCGCACGACGGCCAGCATGTCGACCGCCCGTCCCGCCTCGCCCAGTGCACCGGCATAGCCGATCAGCAGCGGCAGATCGTCGGGCGCCACTTCCAGTCCGCGTTCGAACAGCGGGATCGCCGCGACCGGACCGGCTGAATCGTTGAGCAACTGGGCGCGCAGTTCAATCGCTCGCGGATTGTCCGGCCCAGCCTGAAGCGCGCGTTCGGCCGCCGCGATCGCCAGCAGGTGCTCGCCGCCGACATAGCGCAGACGCGCAATATCGACCCACAGCAGCGGATCGTTGGGGGTCAGAGCCAGGACCCGGTCAAACGCCCGGCCCGCTTCGGGCAACTTGCCTTCCAGTCGCAGCAGCCGACCGGTCAGGCGCCAGCCCAGGGCCTCGTCGTTCTTGGAAAATTGCGCCGGTTCGAGCCATTCGCGCGCATTGCGCAAGTCGCCTTGCAGCAGATAGGCCTCGCCCATCCGTGCCGCCACGTCGCTGCGGCTGGCTCCGGCAGAGAGCGCCTTGCGCAGTTCCGCCTCGACCTTGATCCCCTGCCCCTGCGCAGCGGCATCGGCCGCCGCGCTCAGCGCCGCATCAACCGCTTCCGGCCTAGCGCCCAGCGGACTGGTCAGCGCCAGCAGTGCTGCCGCAACCAGGGCCGTCGTCAGCAGGCCGGAGCGCCTGTCAGGCATGGAGATCGTATTGCTTGAGCAGGTCGTAAAGCGTCGGCCGGCTGATCCCGAGCAACTTCGCCGTGTTCGAGATATTCCCCTCGCACCGCGCCAGGGCATGGCGGATCACCCGGCGATCTGCGGCCTCGCGCGCCGACTTGAGGTTGAGGACATCGTCGTCCTCCAGCTCCTTGTCGGCCAGATCCAGATCGGCCGCGCCGACCAGCTTGCCCTCGGCCATGATGACCGCCCGCTTGACCCGGTTTTCCAGCTCGCGAACGTTGCCCGGCCAGTGCCACGCATCGATCGCCGCCAGGGCATCCGCCGCAAAGCCCTTGACCTGCGGGTTCATTTCGCGGGCAAAGCGGGCGAGGAAGGCCTTGGCCAGCAGGGCCCCATCGCCCGGACGCTCCGCCAGGCTCGGGATCTTCACGACGATTTCGGCCAGGCGATAGAACAGGTCCTCTCGGAAGCTGCCCGCCGCGATCATCGCTTCCAGGTCCTGGTGGGTGGCACAGACGATCCGGGTATCGACCGCAATCGACTTGCGCGAGCCGATCCGCTCGATCACCCGCTCCTGCAGAAAGCGCAGCAGCTTGACCTGCAAGGGCAGCGGAATGTCGCCCACTTCGTCAAGGAACAGCGTGCCGCCCTGGGCCTGTTCGATCTTGCCCTCGGTGGTCTTGACCGCGCCGGTGAAGGCGCCCTTCTCATGCCCGAACAGCTCGCTTTCGAGCAGGTTCTCCGGGATCGCCGCGCAGTTGATTGCGACGAATGCCCCGCCAGCACGGTCGCTAGCCTCATGCAGCCCGCGCGCCAGCAGTTCCTTGCCGGTGCCGCTGGCGCCCAGCAGCATCACCGAGACATTGGTATTGGCGACCCGCTCGATCGTGCGGGCCACCTTGACCATCTCCGGCGCGGCAGTGATCAGCCGCCCCAGCACCTTGTTGCCCTGGTCACTCTTGCTGGCGAGCTGGCGGTTCTCGGCCTCGATCTGGTGCAGCCGGAAGGCGCGCTGAACGATCAGGCCCAGCGTCTCGATCTCGACCGGCTTCTGGTAGAAGTCATAGGCCCCGCGCGCGATCGCCTGCAGCGCAGATTCACGGGCGCCGTGGCCCGAGGCAACGATCACCTTGGTATCGGGCTTCAGCGCCATGATCTCGTCGAGCACGGCAAAGCCCTCGGTCGTCCCGTCAGGATCTGGCGGGAGGCCCAGATCAAGCGTAACCACGGCCGGTTCTTCCGCCCGCAGCGCCGCGAGCGCCGATGCCCGATCCCCGGCGATGATCACCGAGAAATCTGGATAGGCCCACTTGAGCTGGGCCTGCAGGCCGGGATCGTCCTCGACGATCAGGAGCTTGGGTTTGTTGTCACTCATCAGGCCACCTTTGCGGCAAAATTGTTCAGCAACTCGGCCGCTTCGGCCAGCGGCAGGCGGATCGTAAAGCGCGAGCCGAGCCCTTCGCGGCTTTCGACTTCCAGTTGCCCGCCCATCGCCCGGACCAGTTCGCGCGCTTCGTAGGCACCAATCCCTAAGCCACCCGACTTGGTCGAGACGAACGGCTTGAACAGCCCGGTGCGGACAAACTCCGCGCTCATCCCGCTGCCGGAGTCGACCACTTCGATCAGGCCGTGGAACTGCTCGCAGGAAACCTGGACGAAGACGGGGCTTTCGGGCTGGCTGGCATCAATCGCGTTCTGGACCAGGTGGACCAGCACTTGCTCAAGCAGCTCCTCGCGGCCCGCGATCAGGCATGGCGCCGACTGCACCAGCTCGACCTGGTGGCCAGCCCGGAACTGGGCAACCACGCGCTTGGCCACGACATCGGCCGAAACCGGCGTCAGGCTTTCAACCGCGCTCGTGCCATAGCGCGAAAGCCGGGCAAGCAGCGCGTTGAGCTTGTCCGCCGCATTGCGCAAGGTGACCAGCATGTCGGCCCGGAACTCGGGATTCTCGGCATGGGCCTCGGCATTGCGGGCCAGGAGGCTGAGCTGGCTGGCCAGGTTCTTGATATCGTGCATGACGAAGGCGATGCGGCGGTTGAAATCATCGAACCGCCCGGCCTCGGCCAAGGCTTCCTGTCCGGTCTGCTCGGCCAGATAGCTGGCCAGTTGCTGTCCAGCGACACGCAGCAGATCGAAGTCCTCCCAGTCGAGCCGGCGAGTCAGCGCCGGACGCGCCAGCACGACCATACCGACCAACCGGTCGAAGTGATGCAGCGGCACGAGTGCCCAGGCGCGCGGCTCGGCCAGCAGCCAGTCCGGCACAGCCTGCTGCGGCGCTGCCCAGTGCTCATGCGGCGGAGCATCAGCGCCGCGCAATTCATCCAGATCGACGATGAACCCGCCCGTGCGGTCCGCCTCGAAAGTACGGACGGCGGCAGCCGGCAGCGCCACGGCCGGCACGTCGGCGGTCGGCCACTGCCAGCGACTGGCCAGCGCCAAATCGCCCTGGTCGTTGAGCGTCAGCAGCAGACCGGCCGGGCTGTCGGTCATATCGGCTACAGCGCGGATGACGCGTTCATGCAGCGGGCCACCTTCCGGGCCGACCCGGGCCATGGTCTGCGTGAAACGCAGCCATTCCTGGCGGTAATCATAGCGGTGCTGGAACAGGTGCTTGCTGAGTGTCACCCGCAGCCGCGCGCGCAGCACCCGCGAAGAGGCAAAGGTAGCGAGCAGCACGGCAGCGCTACCGGCAAAGGCCAGTTGCAGTTCAGCCGCCAGTTCCTGCCCGGCCCAGGCCAGCCAGCGCGCGATCGCCACCATGAAGACCAGGTAGACGCCGATGATCATCAGCGAGGCCGATTGGAACATGACGGCGCGCGATGGACTGAAGCGCAGCGTTTCGCTGCCCCGCCGAAGGCCCAGGCCGATCAGCACCCCGATGGCGAGCGCAGCCAGCCCACGCAGCGCCGCCAGCGCCGGCAGGGCATCGGCCAGCAGGTAGGAAACCGTGTAGTGATTGAGATCGAGCCCCCACTGCGCCGCGAGTGCGAGTGCGGGCCAGCGCAGGACCAGCCGGGCATTGGGCGCAGCCCCGCCATAGAGATTGTGGACCAGTACCAGCCCGCCGATGGCCACCAGCAGCCGGAACAACGTGACGGTGTGGAAGGCCAGTTCTGCAAACTTGCCGCCGAAGGGGCTCACGACAATCGCAACCTCCAGCGCCAGTTGCAGCAACTCGACAAAGCACAGTGCCACGAGCAGCGGCCGGACCGGTGCAAGACTGGCATCGCGGCCATCGATCGCGAACAGCCGGTACAGCGCGAACAACCAGGCCAGGTTGCGGAGGCTGTCGGCCAACTCGGCGCCCAGCGACTCCGGTCCGGCCAGGGCTCCGATCAGGGCCCACAATCCTGTCAGCCCAATCGCCGCCACCAACGCCCGCCGCGCCGCGCCGAAGCGCCCAGGCCGCGAGTAGAGGAGACCGGCAGCAATCAGGCAGGCAAAGGCCCCCGTGCCCCAGGCAGCGGACCCGATCAGTTGCCAAAGGTCGGCAGTCATGCCCATCTCAGCGCGCACCCTCGTTCCACAGCACCACGCGCAGCGTCTGCAGCAGGATCAGCAGATCCAGGAACGGGCTGCAGTTCTTGGCATAATAGAGATCGTATTCCAGCTTGTGCCGGCTATCCTCGATCGAGGCGCCATAGGGATAATTGATCTGGGCCCAGCCGGTGATACCCGGCTTCACCATGTGGCGTTCGGCATAATAGGGTAGATGCTGCTCGAGATCGGCGACGAATTCCGGCCGCTCCGGGCGCGGGCCGACGAAACTCATTTCGCCCTTCAGCACAGTCCAGAGCTGGGGCAGCTCATCGATCCGGGTCTTGCGGATGAAGTTGCCGATCCGGGTTACCCGCGGGTCATTCTCACTGGCCCACTGCACGCCGTTGACCTCGGCATCGGTGCGCATCGAGCGCAGCTTGATCACGTCAAACGGCTGGCCATAAAGCCCGACGCGCGTCTGGCGATAGAACGCGGGCCCCTTGCTATCGAGCCGGACCAGCAGCGCAAACAGCAGGATCACCGGCGCGGTCAGCAGCAGAACCAGGCCGCTTACGACAATATCGAACAGTCGCTTGAGCGCGCGCGACACGACCTGGCCCGAAGAGAAGCCATCATTGAAGATCAGCCACGACGGGTTGACGGTTTCCAGATCGACCCGGCCAGTCTCGCGCTCGATGAAGCTGGAGAAATCGTTGACGTGAACCCCGGTGGTCTTGATCCGCAGCAGATCCGCCAGCGGCAGGGCGTTGCGCCGTTCCTCCAGCGCCAGAACCACTTCGCTGACCCCGAGGCCCTCAACGTGGCCGGTCAGGTTGTCGATTGCGCCGCGCGGCACGGGATTCGGAACCACCGGCTCCGCCCCGGTCATCGACACGAAGCCGGCCACGCGAAAGCCGCTTTCGGGGCGCAGTGACAATTGCCGCAGCCGCTCGGCCCGCTGCCCGGCACCGAGCACAAGGATCTGCCGACGAAACGCATCGGTGCCGACGATCGCAACCACCAGCAACCGGTTGAGCACCAGCGCAAAGACCGAACCGATCATCGCGTAGGCCAGAGTCGAGCGCCAGAAGTTGCCGCCGCCAACGATGAAGTCGAGGAAGGCTAGGCCGATGATCCCGAACGAAATCGCCACCAGCAGTCGCGCCGTGGCATAGCGCATCGAGCGCAAGGCTTCGGCGCCATAGACCCCCACGGCCACCATGGCCCCCAGCATGACAGCGGCATGGCCACCCAGCTGCCAGAAGCGATCGGCGCTGGAGCCCGGATCCATGCCGATCTGGGCCGCGCGCAGTCGCCACGACAGGTCCCCCGCCATGTACAGCAGGATCAGGTCAATCACCCCGACCAGCAGCACGGCATGGGGAATGTAATGTTTGAACAGCCGGATCATTGGTCCCTGCGAGCCCGAGAACGTCGGACATGCCTAACGGGGACTTATGAAATGTCGGTAAACTTTACAGGTCCGTCAGTCCGCAATGGCGAACGGCGTCAGGCCGCGCGAGCGCTCGTCGAAGGCCAGGGCCGCCCCGCGCGGCGGGAGCGAACGTTGCGCGCAATCCTTGCGGTGACAGGCGGCACAGCCGGGTCCGATCGGCACGGCATCAACAGCTTCAAGGCGCAGCTCACGCGCCTGGGCCAAGGTGCCTGCCAGGCTAACCTCGATCCCCAGCGCCACAACGAAACGGGCGCCATGCCCGCCCGGCGCACCGCTGCCTTCAACCGTGCGGGCAATGGTCAGCCACTGGCTTTCCGCGCCACTGGGCTCAACAAAGCTGGCGAGCTGCACGCAAAGCTGCCCGGCCCGCTCGAACGCGCGGTGCGCAACCCATAGCGGGCAACCGGTATCGCTATCGAGCAACGCAGTGCCGCTGGCCCCGGCATAGCGCTTGGAAAACTGCCCAGCGCGATCAACCCGGGCCATGAAGAACGGTAGCCCGCGCTGGCCGACGCGTTGCAGTGTGGTCAGCCGGTGGGCGAGCTGCTCAAACCCCACGCCAAAGCGGCGCTGCAGGATCGGCAGGTCATAGCCGGTCGCCTCACAGGCCCGGATAAAGCGGCCATAGGGCATCAGCACGGCGGCGGCGAAATAGGCGGTCAGGTGGCGGCGGAAGAGCCGCCAGGCGGCGCGATCGGTGAACTGCGCGCCATTGGCGAGCGCGGTGATCTCGTCACGCTGTTCCAGGAGAGCGAGCTGCAGCGCGATCTGGAAATTGCGCGACGAGGGATCGAGCAGTTCGGACAATTGCAGTTGCCGGGCATGCAGATCGAGCCGCCGCAGCGCATCGGGCATGACCTCAACCGGCAGGATCCGCACGGCGATCTGGTGCTTCTGGCGCAGCCGCTCAGCCAGCGCCGCGCCGGTATCGGCGCTCGACAGGCGCAGCTCGTCGGCCAGCACTTCGGCCGCGGCGTCCAGATCGGTAAAATGGTTGCGCCAGCGCTCAATCTCGCGCCGCACCAGTTCCATCGGTTCGTCCGCAGAGGGCGCCCCCGTCCCACCGCTGGCATCGAACAGCCGGGCAAAGGCAATGGCCGCCTGCGGTGCGGCGCTGAGCCATTCGGCAATCTCGTCGCGGTCGATAGCCAGGTCGGCGAAGCGCGCATCGGCCAGCCGGCGGCGCAGGCCATCGACCCCGCCCACCGCCTCGTCCTGGCGCAGGCTGCGCGGATCAAAATCGAACGCCTCGGCCAGCCGCACCAGCAGCCGCGCCGAAAGCGGCCTCTGGTTGCGCTCCACCAGATTGAGGTAACTGGGCGAAATTCCCAGCTGCGCGGCCATGGCTGACTGAGTCAGCCCCTCACGCTTGCGCAGGCGGCGAATAGCGGGACCGGCGAGGAGCAGGGCATCAGGCATAACTCTTCTTGTAATTTTATTGACAACTTTGCAAGGTTAGACTGCCTATGTAGCGCACCAAGACAAGATTTTTTGTAATTTGTTCGACAGCGACTCAGCACGTCGGGGTTAAGCAGGACGGGTTCAAACCCTTGGAGGTTCCCCGTGTCCTATACCGATGTCATCGCCGCCGCCGACAGCCAGATCAGCCGTTTCAGCAACTGGGACGGGATCGATGCCGAATCGGTTGCCCGCATGCAGCTGCAGAACCGCTTCAAGACCGGGCTGGATATCGCCAAGTACACCGCCAAGATCATGCGCGCCGATATGGCTGCCTATGATGCGGACCCCGCCAACTACACCCAGTCGCTGGGCTGCTGGCACGGCTTCATCGGGCAGCAGAAGCTGATCTCGATCAAGAAGCACTTCGGCACCACCAAGGGGCGTTACCTCTACCTCTCGGGCTGGATGATCGCCGCGCTGCGCAGCGAATTCGGCCCCCTGCCCGACCAGTCGATGCACGAGAAGACCAGCGTTCCGGCACTGATCGAGGAACTCTACACCTTCCTGCGCCAGGCCGATGCCCGCGAACTGGGCATGATGTTCCGTGAGTTGGACGAAGCCCGCAAGGCGGGTGACGCGGTCAAGGCCAAGGCGATCCAGGCCAAGGTCGATGCCTATGAAACCCACGTCGTGCCGATCATCGCCGATATCGACGCTGGCTTCGGCAATGCCGAGGCGACCTATCTGCTCGCCAAGAAGATGATCGAAGCGGGTGCCTGCGCGATCCAGATCGAAAACCAGGTCTCGGACGAAAAGCAGTGCGGCCACCAGGACGGCAAGGTCACCGTGCCGCATGAAGACTTCATCGCGAAGATCCGCGCGGTTCGTTATGCCTTCATGGAGCTGGGCGTTGAGGACGGCATCATCGTTGCCCGCACCGACTCGCTCGGCGCCGGCCTGACCAAGCAGATCGCCTTCACCCGCGAAGCCGGCGACATCGGTGATCAGTACAATTCGTACCTCGACTGCAAGGAAGTGACCGAAATCGGCCACGGCGATGTCCTGATCAGCCGCGACGGCAAACTGCTGAAGCCCAAGCGCCTGCCCAGCAACCTGTTCCAGTTCCGCGCTGGCACCGGCGAAGATCGCTGCGTGCTGGACTGCATCAACAGCCTGCAGAACGGCGCCGACCTGCTGTGGATCGAAACCGAAAAGCCGCACATCGGCCAGATCGGCGGGATGGTCAGCCGCATCCGCGAGGTCATTCCCAATGCCAAGCTGGTCTACAACAATTCGCCCAGCTTCAACTGGACGCTGAACTTCCGCCAGCAGGTGTTCGATGCCTGGACCGCGGAAGGCAAGGACCTCTCGGCCTATGACCGCGCCAAGCTGATGAGCGTGGACTACGACGGCAGCGAACTGGCCGCCGAAGCCGACGAGCGCATCCGCACCTTCCAGCGCGATGCCGCAGCCCAGGCCGGGATCTTCCACCACCTGATCACCCTGCCGACCTATCACACGGCCGCGCTCAGCACCGACAACCTGGCCCGCGAGTACTTCGGCGAACAGGGCATGCTGGGTTACGTCAAGAACGTCCAGCGTCAGGAAATCCGTCAGGGCATCGCCTGCGTGAAGCACCAGAACATGTCCGGTTCGGACATCGGTGACGATCACAAGGAATACTTCGCCGGTGAAGCCGCGCTCAAGGCCGGCGGCGAACACAACACGATGAATCAGTTTGCGGCATAAAGCCGCGGGGGAACCAGTTTCCCGCCTAAGAACCAACCACGCAGCAAGGAGTAAGGTGCGATGACCACGACGACCGCTACCGAAACCCGCGAACCGCAGCGCGCCCGCGCCCTGCTTTCGACGGCCGATTTCCAGCTGCTCCGGGCAGCCCTGGCCAGCCATGCCAGGGCGGTAGAAGCCCCCGAAGAAATCGCGCGGATCAACGCGCTCTACCATCGGCTTGGCACCTACAGCTAAGCCCACGCTCTCCTGGGGAGGAGAAACGACGGCCGTCGGAGCGCCCCTTTCGCTCCGGCGGCCGTCAACTTTTTTCTAACCATGTTGATCTGCCGGGCGATTAACCTTCGCACCCTATGGCAGGCCGCATGCGCCGCGCTGCCCAGACCTTGCCAATTTCACCACGCTTGCTGAAGCATTTCGCGGCGGCAACGCTGGCGATCACCACTTGCATCGCGATTTTCGCCGACGGCAGCACGACCGAAGCGGTGGCAGAAACGGTCAAGAAGAACGAGCTGCGCAAGGCCGAAGTCGATATGACCGGCTCGCGCCGCCAGGTCTTCAGCGGGATGAAGGTGAATACCGGCAATCGGATGCCCGCCGATGATCCCGGCCCGGGCGATACCGGCGGCGACAGCTCGTACTATCAGGGCCCGACCATCGGACCCAGCTCGGCCATGCTCGGCAGTCAGCAGTCAGCCCGGCCGGAAGATTTCCTGCCCGGCGGCGAACTGGCGAAGAAGGCCCGCGACGCCGCCAAACCCCGCAGCCTGACGCCGCAGGAGCTGCAGAAACTGCAGGAAAGCTCACGCGCGCGCACCGGCTCAGCTGCAGTGAACTAGGTCAGCCGAAGCATTCCCGGCCGAGGTATTCGCGGCTGTCAGCGTTGATGATCGCGGCATGGCCGTAAATCGGGTGATCGATCACCAGCATCGCGCTGCCCTCGCCCGATTTCCAGGCCGCAATCGCCGCATCGTCGAAATCGAAGTGCAGGAAATGGACCGCGCTGGCCTTGCCGTCGCTTTCGCGGGTCCGTTCGACATCGCCTTCGGGGCGCGCCTTGATGACCTGGCCGCCGACGTGGATCGAGATATGGTCTTCCACCCCGCCAATCGTCCGCAGGAAGGCATCGCGGCGATCCGGCTCGGCGATCTCGAACAGCAGGGTGCAGGTCAGCTCGCGGCCCTTGGGGACCATCGGGTCATAGGCCGACAGCTCATCAACCAACTGGTCCGCGCCGCCCTTTTCGATCCGCAGCATTTCCTGGACCTGGAGCCACATCGAATCCCAGGTTTCGAACAAGACCGTGGCATGCGGGCCAACGCCCATGCGCGTCAGCTTCTTGCGCAGCAGGGCTTCCTGCTTCTTGTCATTGCGGATCAGCTCATAGCGATCGAGCGGCAGGATATCGTCGGCAGTGATGGTGCGGGCGTTTCTGGGCATGATCTTACAATCCATAAGCCTGGGCCATTACCTCGATCGGATGGCCAATACGGTCGGGGGCCTCGGCCCCGGTGGTTTCGATCACCTGCTTCAGATGCGGGCCGGCCAACGGGCATTCGCTGACGATCACATCGGGCTCGTTCTTCAGCAGGTTGCGCGCGGCAGGCTTGCCCACCTTCACAGCGCGGTCGAAGTTCTCCTTGAAGATCCCCCACTTGCCGCCGTGGCCTGAGCAGCGCTCGGTCAGAGCCGGCTTGGCCTCTGGGATCAGCTTCAGCATTTCCATCGCCTTGGGGCCCATGTTCTGGGCGCGGGCGTGGCAGGCAAAGTGCACGGCAATCGAAGCCGGCATGGCTTCGATCGGGGCCAGGCCCGTTTCCTTCGACAGCGCCACGACGTATTCGGACACGTCGAAGGTGTGCTTGCTGAGCAGCTTCACTGCTTCGTTCTCCGGCTCGATCAGCGGCCATTCGAACTTCAGCATCAGCGCGCAGGACGTGGTCAGGGGAACGATGTCCCAGCCCTGCTCGATGAGCGGCTGGAAGAAGGCGGAGATACGGGTCGCCGCACTGGCCACAGCCGGCAGATCACCATTCTCGAACTTCGGCATGGCGCAGCAGTCCGGGTACTCGACCCGCACCTGGACGCCATTGTGGGCCAGCACCTTGATCGCGGCTTCGCCGGCAGTGCCATCGTTGAAATTGTCGTGGCAGCCGGCATAGAGCACCACCTTCTTGCCGAAGGCCGGACCATCCGGATTGGGCGGCGGGACGATGCCGACGGCCTTGTTGACCAGTGGCACTTCGGCAAAAGTCGGCACGTGAGCGCGGCGGTCGATCCCGAGGGTCGATTCCATCAGGCCACGGGTGAAATCGTTGTCGTTGTCCGTGGCCCAGTTGGCCAGCCCGGCAACCGCCGAACCCAGCTTGCCGTTGCGCGTCATCTTGGCGAGTTCGCGGTCGGCCAGCTTGGTTTCGCCCTTGCGATGCTCGATTGCGCGGGCGCGCAGCATCAGGTGCGGGAAATCCAGATCGAAGCTGTGCGGCGGCACATAGGGGCACTTCGTCATGAAGCACATGTCGCACAGCGTGCAGGCGTCCACGACGGCCTGGAGCTGCGGCTTGGTCAGGTCCTCGACTTCCTCGTTCGGCGCCTCGTCGATCGCGTCGAACAGGATCGGAAAGCTGTCGCACAGGTTGAAGCACCGCCGGCAGCCATGACAGATGTCATAGACGCGGCGCAGCTCGGCATCGAGCGCGGCTTCATCGTACCAGGCCTCATCCTGCCACGGGATAGCGTGGCGGGTCGGCGCTTCCAGGCTGCCTTCCATGGCGGGAACCCCTGTATTCTGGAATCAAACGCCGCCCCGGGACGGACCCGGGGCGGCGCTAATGCATCACGCGTCAGCGAGGAGCGTGTCGAGCGTCTTCTGGAACTTGCCGGCGTGGCTCTTTTCAGCCTTGGCCAGGGTTTCGAACCAGTCGGCGATTTCGTCGAAACCTTCGTCCCGGGCGGTCTTGGCCATGCCCGGGTACATGTCGGTGTACTCGTGGGTTTCACCGGCGATCGACGCCTTCAGGTTGGCAACGGTATCACCGATCGGTTCGCCGGTGGCCGGATCGCCGCACTCTTCGAGGTACTCGAGGTGGCCGTGCGCGTGGCCGGTTTCGCCTTCCGCGGTCGAGCGGAACACGGCGGCAACGTCGTTGTGGCCTTCGATGTCAGCCTTCTGTGCGAAGTACAGGTAACGGCGGTTCGCCTGGCTTTCACCAGCGAAAGCAGCCTTGAGGTTTTCCTCGGTCTTCGAGCCCTTAAGTCCCATGTTGTGTCTCCTTTGGCGGGGAATCGTGACCGGTGCGCAATGCGCAATCAGCCCACCTAAATCCAAAGGAAATTTCCGCGCTGGCTAATCGACAAAACCGATCAATTTAATGCGAATAATTCGCAAATTCGGTTCAACGCAATCAGCCTCACTTGCGCGGCATGAGTTCCAAGGTGGAGGCGACCAGAGCTTCGGCGCCGGCCGCGATCACCTTGTCGGCTTCTGGCGCCCAGAACGGACTGTGCAGGCCGGGCAATTGCTTGCCCTCCTTGGCGGCGGCTTCCATTTCAGCTGCCGAACGCCCGCCGATCCACAGGATCAGCGACTGCGTCTTCGGCCCGGCGGCGCGGGCGATTTCGCTGAAGTCCTCACCCGCCATCGACGGCTGCGGGTTGGCCACCCGGTCCGCGCCGAAGCGCTTGGTCAGCACGCCGCGCATCCGTTCGGCCAGTTCGGGCGTGTTCCACGTTGCCCGGGCATAGGGTTCGGCCACCTTGACCACCGGCATCCGGTCTTCCGGCAGGCCTGATGCCATGGCCTCGGCCCGGGCGATCCGCTTGATCCCGTCAAGCAGCAGCTTGCGCGACGAATCCGAATAGGACCGCACGGTCAGTTGCAGCTTCACTTCGTCCGAGATGATGTTGTGCTTGGCCCCGCCGTGGATCGCGCCAACCGTGACGACGCTGGCCTCGAACGGATTGCTCTCGCGGCTGACCAGGGTCTGCAACCGCATCACAATCGCGCTGGCGAGAACAATCGGATCCTTGGTGGTGTGCGGATAGGCCCCGTGGCCGCCCAGGCCCTTGACCGTGATGTCGACGCTATCGGCATTGGCGAGCGCAAAGCCGGCCTTGACGCCGACCACGCCCGAAGCCAGCTCGGCGCTATCGTGGAAGGCCAGGGTGTAGTCCGGCTTGGGAAAGCGGGTCAGCAACCCGTCCTTGATCATCTCCAGTGCGCCCAGGTTGATCTCTTCCGCCGGTTGGCCGATCATCACCAGCGTGCCCGACCACTTGGCCTTGTTGGCCGCAAGTACGCGGGCCGCCCCGATCCAGCCGGCCATATGGGTATCGTGGCCGCAGCCGTGCATGATCCCGCTTTCGACCCCGGCGGTCGAGACCCCGCGCTGCTTCGAGGCATAGGGCAGGCCGGTCTGCTCCTCGATCGGCAGGCCGTCCATATCGGCCCGGACCAGCACGACCGGCCCCGGCCCGTTGCGCATCACCGCGACCACGCCGGTCCTGCCCACGCCTTCCGTCACCTCGAACCCGGCCTTGCGCGCTGCATCGGCCATGATCTTGGCCGATCGGACTTCCTGAAAGCTCAATTCCGGGTGCTGGTGGAGATCGCGATAGATCTCCATCAGGCTCGGCAGCTCGGCCGCAACCTGGTCTCGAATCGGATCGGCCTGCACCGGCGCAGCGGAGGCAAGCAGAAGGGCGGCGAACGGGAGGACGTGCTTCATGCGGCAAGGCTAGGCGGCAGAGCCGGCTCTAGCAATCCCGCAAATGGTGCCCCTGGCCCGACTCGAACGGGCACGCCTTGCGACAAACGATTTTGAGTCGTTCGCGTCTACCATTCCGCCACAGGGGCTCCTGCAACGCCGGGCGGCTTAGCCGCGCGGCCTCGCGGGTTCAAGTAATGCCTTCAATTCGGCTCAGGACTTCAGCCCGCCGACCAGCGCCTTGTGCAATTTGGAGTGCAGCGAATCGTTGGCGGCCAGCACCTGGGCATCGCAGACCGGCTGCGACACGCCGCGCCAGTCAGAGACGAACCCGCCGGCTTCGCGCACCAGCAGGCAGCCTGCCGCCGTATCCCACGGCGCCAGCGCGCTTTCCCAGAAACCGTCAAAGCGGCCCGCAGCCACCCAGGCGAGGTCCAGCGAGGCCGCGCCAAAGCGGCGGATGCCTGCCACCTGCGGCGCCAGCGCGCCATAGATGCGGGTCCATTCGGCGCTGTCCCCGCGCCCGGCAAAGGGAATGCCGGTGGCGATCAGGCTTTCATCGAGGTGGCGGCGCGAGGAAACGCGCAGGCGGCGGTCCTGCAGCCAGGCGCCGCGGGCCTTTTCGGCCCAGAAGCTCTCGTCGGTGACCGGCTGATAGACCAGCGCGGCGGTAATTTCGCCCCAGCCCTTGCCGTCCAGACGCGGCTCCTGCACCGCGATCGAGATCGCGAAGTGCGGAATGCCGTGGAGGAAGTTGCTGGTGCCATCGAGCGGATCGATGATGAAGCGCGGCTTGCCCTCTTCACCCGCGATCTCGCCGCCTTCTTCCATCAGGAAGCCCCAGCCCGGACGCGCCGCGCGCAGTTCGTCCCACAGGGTGCGCTCGGCGTGCTGATCGGCCTTGGACACGAAGTCGGCCGGGCCCTTGCGGCTGACCTGCAGATGCTCGATTTCGCCAAAGTCACGCCGCAGGCGGCCACCCGCCTTGCGGGCGGCCTTTTCCATCACGCGCATCAAGCCAGAAAGGGCCATATCAGCCTCCTGCCACGATCAGGATACGTGCTTCGCCGATCGGATGCGCAACATGCTCTTCGCCCGCGCGGATCATCGCAAACTCACCCCGCTCCAATCTGACGCGGCGCTCGCCGGCTGCATCGCGCACGTCCATGTCGACACAGCCCTCAAGCACGCAGAACAATTCGTCAGTCTTGTTGGTATGCCAAGTGTATGAACTATCTGCATAAAGCAGATAGACATCTGACGAACCGATCTTACCCAGCGTCTCGCCTTGCCATGGCTCAAGACTACGGAAGACTGCCGTTCCAGTCACGAAATCGACCATTAACCCGCCTTGCCCACGTAGGAGCGTTCGTAGACGTCCACCACGATGCGCGTGCCGCTTTCGATATGCGGCGGCACCATCACGCGCACGCCGTTATCCAGGATCGCCGGCTTGTAGCTGGACGAGGCAGTCTGCCCCTTCACCACGGCGTCGGCCTCGACGATCGTGGCTTCGACCTGTTCCGGCAGCTGGACCGAGATCGGACGCTCGTCGTACATTTCCAGCAGCACGGTCATGCCGTCCTGAAGGAAGGCATCGGCGCCGCCCAGCAGGTCCTTGGGCAGGTTGATCTGCTCATAGGTTTCGACGTCCATGAACACCAGGTCATCACCCTCGGCATAGAGGAACTGGAAATCCTTGGTATCGAGCCGGACCTTTTCGACGGTATCCTGGCTGCGGAAGCGCACGTTGGTCTTGCGACCATCGATCAGGTTCTTCATCTCGACCTGCATGAAGGCGCCGCCCTTGCCCGGCTGGGTGTGCTGGGTCTTGGCAACCTTCCAGATGCCCTTTTCGTATTCGATGATGTTGCCGGGACGGATGTCCACGCCGCTGATCTTGGCCATAACGCCTGCCTTGCTGGATTGAGAAAGAGCCGCCCGCCAGTGGCGGGTGAAGGCGCGCCCTTAGCGCCTGTCAGGGCTTCCGGCAAGGTGTGCCCTTGCGGTGCTGGCAAGGCGGGGCCGGTGCTGCTAAGCGAAGCGGCATGAAGCGCGCCCTGTTCTTGTTTGCCGGCAGCCTTGTCACCTTGGCGGCCTGCGCCCCGGCCCAGACGATCAAGCCCGTCCCCGGCGGGCCGATCGGCGTGCTGCAGCAAGGTTTCTATGTTTGCGAGTTGCCGGGCGACGCCACTGGTGCCGCCGGGATCCGCCAGGCTGATCAGGACTTCTCGGTCCACAATGCCTCGCGCTATTCGACCAGCACGGGACGCGGCACTTACCTGCTGACCGGTGACCTAGTGGTCATGACCAGCGGCCCCAAGAAGGGGCAGAAGTTCCGCAAGCTTTCGAACAACTTCCTGCGCGCACTGAACGCTGCTGGCCAGGAAACCGACCTGCGCTGCGTGCGCCGGGTCCAGAACAACCGCTAGTCTGCGGCCAGCACCTTGGCGAAAGCGCGCACTGCTTCCGCCTCGTCGCCATTCCAAACCGCTCCGGTCACGGCAATGAAGTCGGCCCCCGCCGAAACCAGCGGCGCACAGTTCTCCGGCGTGATCCCGCCGATCGCGACACAAGGAATCTCCATGATCGCCTGCCACCATTCGAGCAGGTCGGTGCCGGCCTGGTGCTTCACCTCCTTGGTGGTGGTCGGGAAGAAGGCACCGAAGGCAACATAGTCCGCCCCGGCTTCGCCCGCTTCCATCGCGAGGTGGCGGCTGTCATGGCAGGTCACGCCGATCTGCGCTTCACGGCCTAGCCGCTGGCGCGCTTCCTCGACCGTGCCATCGTCCTGCCCCAGATGAACGCCATCGGCGCCGAGGCGCTTCGCGAGGCTGATCGAATCGTTGACGATAAAGGCCACGTCGCGCGTCGCGCAGATCGCCTGGAGCGGCGCGGCAAGGCGCGCGGCCTCATGCTCGTCGATCCCCTTAACGCGGAACTGGAACGCAGCGACCGGCCCGGCATCGAGCGCGCGGGCGAGCCGCTCGGGAAAGTTACCGCCCACGTCGAGCGGCGAGATCAGGTAAAGCTGGCAATTGCTCATGGCCCGCGCCCTAGGTCAGCCGCGCCCCAGCGGCAAGTGTTCACGCCGCCCCGGCCCGCCGCCGCAGCTCACCCACCAAGCCGACGCAGATCAGGAACTGGCCGAAGTAGTAGAGCGGCCAGATCAGCAGGCCCGGCAGCGGGCTCTGCGCGAGGACGCCCATCTGGGCGAAGATCAGCAGATCCGAGGCGACAAACATCACCGCCCCCAGACCAACCCGGTAGCGGGAGAAAGTGCTGAGCCAGGCCGTGGCCGCCATGCCGCCCAGCCCCAGCGCATAGAGCCCCACCATCGCCCCGCCGAGCTGGGACGAGGCCAGCGGCGTCAGCACCAGCAGCGCGAGAGCCGCCGCTTTCTGACTGCCGGTGGGGGCCGGCCGGCGATGCTGCCAGTAGAGCCGGATCGCGATCAGGTGGCCGATCAGGAAGGCCACGGCGCCAGCCTCCAGCTTGAACTCGATCAGCACATCGCCCAGCGCGCCAAAGGCCATGACTGCAGCAATGGTGTTGGCATCGTGCCCCTTGTGCCGCGCCAGGGCATAGACCGCGAGCAGCGCCACCCCCGCACCCTTCAGGGCAATCTGGTAGAGCCCGGGCAGGCCGGTATCCTTGAGCAGCCAGAAACCGATCCCGGCGGCCAGGCTGGCCAATAGCCAGGGCCGTTTCTCGATCAGGGCACGATGCGGCATTTGGTCTCCCCTTCCCTCTGGCGCAGGCTTGCCGCTGGATTGTCAGCCTTGCAAGCGTTAGGGGCGCGCACATGGCATATGACGTTCACATCATCGGCGGCGGGATGGCCGGCAGCGAGGCCGCCTGGCAGCTCGCCAAGCGCGGGCTGAAGGTGCGGCTGTCGGAAATGCGCGGGGGTGGCGACATGACCCCGGCACACCAGACCGCGGGCCTGGCCGAACTGGTCTGCTCCAACTCGTTCCGGTCCGATGATGACGAGAAGAATGCCGTCGGCCTGCTGCATTACGAGATGCGCCAGCTCGATTCGCTGATCATGGCCGCCGCCGCCAAGGCGCGGGTGCCGGCTGGATCGGCGCTAGCGGTCGACCGCGATGTCTTTTCGGCCGAAGTTGAGGCGGCCCTTGCCGCCCAGCCGACGCTGGCTGTAGTGCGTGAGCGGATCGACGTGCTGCCGTCGGCGGGCCTTACCATTATCGCCACCGGGCCGCTTACCGCCGAAGCCCTGGCCCGATCTATCGGTGCGGCGACCGGTGCCGACAGCCTTGCCTTCTTCGATGCGATCGCGCCAATCGTTTACCGCGACACGATCAACATGGACGTGGCCTGGATGGCCAGCCGCTGGGACAAGGGCGCCGAAGCCTCGCTCGAAATGGGCGGTGACGGGCGCGACTATATCAATTGCCCGATGACCAAGGACCAGTACCTGGCCTTCCGCGAAGAGTTGCTGGCAGGCGAGAAGACCGAGTTCAAGGAATGGGAGGCCAACACCCCCTATTTCGACGGCTGCATGCCGGTAGAGGTTATGGCCGAGCGCGGGGTGGAAACGCTGCGATTCGGGCCGATGAAGCCCGTGGGGCTCGACAACCCGCATTGGGCCACGCCCGAGCATCCCAATGGCCGCTGGCCCTATGCCGTGGTTCAGCTGCGCCAGGACAACAAGCTGGGCACGCTGTGGAACATGGTCGGCTTCCAGACCAAGCTCAAGCACGCCGAACAGGTCCGCGTGTTCCGCACCATCCCGGGGCTGGAACAGGCGGAGTTCGCCCGCCTGGGCGGGTTGCACCGCAACACCTTCCTCAATTCTCCCACCCTGCTCGACCGGCAGCTGCGGCTCAAGCAGGCACCGCACATCCGTTTTGCCGGCCAGATCACCGGCTGCGAAGGCTATGTCGAAAGCGCCGCAGTCGGCCTGCTGGCGGGCCTGATGACGGCGGCACAAGTTGCCGGGCAGGATTGGTCCGCCCCGCCCCGCACCACGGCGCTGGGCGCGCTGCTGGCACACATCACCGGCGATGCCGAAGCCGACAGCTATCAACCGATGAACGTCAACTTCGGGCTGTTCCCGCCGGTCGATGCCGATGTGAAGAAGAAGGTCCGCAAGGAAGCCTATACGGCGCGGGCGAAGGCTGATCTGGCGGGCTGGATCGCCTAACAGCGACAGTCGGGCCGCTGGGTCTGCTTGGGCCGGGTGGTGACAAATTCCGCGCGGGTCAGGCTGGCATCTCCATTGGCATCGGCACCCTTGAAGCGGTTCGAAGTGGCAACGGCCCACTCCTCAAAGCTTAGCAGGTTGTTGCCATCCCGGTCGAGCTTGCGGAACGCGGCAACGCGGGGCTGGAGCGCCTCGCTGCGGCTGATCAGGTTGTCGCGGTTGCGATCAAGCCGGTTGAAGCGGCGCTCTTCGCGCGTGTCTTCATCCACTTGCGGCAGATCGGACCCCATCAGCCCGGCGCCGTCCTCGGTCGGGATCGCTTCGAGATCGCCTTCGCTCGGGATCTCGGCCAGGGTCGGTGGCGGCGGAGCAGCACTTTCCACCGCCGCGCGGCCCTGCCACCAGAACAGTCCGGCCGCCGCCAGCAGCAGGGCCCCTACAGCGCCCAGTACGGTCCGGTTCATTGCCCTGCCCTTTCCTCTATCAATTCAGCGCCCTATCATGCCGATCCGCAGCGCCGCTGCCAAGGCCAGCGGCCCCTCCAGCAGCGGCATGGCTCCCCTGCGGCGGCGCGCCAGGCCGTGCAGCACGGCCAGCGTGCGGAGCTGGCGAGGCAACTTCAGGGCCGCCAATTCTCCGCACTGGCCCATGCTGGCAAGGCTCCAGCCGTGCAGCGCTGAGCGAGCCGCTTCCGCCGCCGCCGGCACGCCTGCCTGGATCGCCAGACCCCGCCCCAGCGCAGCGCGTCCTTCGGCCAGCGCCAGCGGGTTCGGCTCGTCGGGATCGAGCATGGCTTCCCATCCATCGATCAGGGCAAGCAGGGGATCGACCGGGCCAGACCAGCCAGTCAGCGCTGCCAGCAGGGGTTCGCCGCGCGGCCGCTGGGCCGGCGTTTCGGCCAGCCGTTCGCGCCACCAGGCCAACTTGATCTGGGCGAGCAGCACTTCACGCGCAGTGCCGACAATTCCCGCCAGCTTGGTGTCGAGCGCAAAGGCGGCCAGTTGGAGCGGGCGCTGCGCCGCCGGAGCATAGGCCAGCGCCAGGCGCAGTTCAGGGGGCAAGGTCGCTTCGAACACGTTCCGGTCCTGGTTGAGAGCGGGCCTTTTGGGGAGGCGACAGGCCCGTGGCAAGCGCTCCGGTGCGCCAACCTAACGTCATGTTAACCCGGTTGCTTCAAGGAGTGCAAACCACTGCTGGGCGATAGCCAGCGTGAGTTAGACCGATTCCACCCTTGGGGGCGCCATGTTCGCATCGATTCGTCGTACCATGCGCAAGCTCAAGCGCAGCACCAGCGGCAACGCCGCCATGATTGTCGCGATTGGCATGCCAGCGCTGATCGGCAGTTCGGGCCTCGCCGTTGACGTGGCCCAGTGGTACATGTGGAAGCGCGAATTGCAGTTCGCGGTTGACCAGGCGGCACTGGCCGGGGCCTGGGCCCGCAGCTCGACGACTTCGCAGAACGATTACGTGACCCGGGCGCGGCAGGAATTCGCTTCGAATCTGGCGGCGACCACTGGCGGCACCAGCACACCCGCAGTCACGCTTGGCAACTACAACGGCGGGACCAACAACGCCGTGCAGGTTACCGCCACGGCCAGCAAACCGCTGCCATTCTCCCGGTTCATCATGGGCAGCAATGCCACGGTTGCAGTAAGCGCGACGGCGACGTTCTCGCAGAGCCACAACTACAGGGCCTGCATCCTGTCGGTAAACCCGACCGAGAACCGCTCGGCGATCTTCGGCAACGCCATTACCGGTGGATCGAACTGCGGCGTGGGCGCGCTTTCGACCGGTACGCAGGCCATTGTCGAAACCGGCGACTCCGAAGTGATGCTGGGCGATATCATCTCGGCCGGCGGGATCGAGGATACCTTTTCGAACAACGGCACGATCCACGAAAACGTCGCGGGCCTGTCCAACCCCTATTCCGGCCTGACTGCGCCCAGCTCGGCTGGCCAGCCATCGCGCACCTATGTCTGCCCGGTCCCTTCCGCCAGCACGACCACCTGGACGGCGCCGGTCACAGTCCGGACCGTGATCACCTATGAATACCGGCAAGGTGCCAACGCCAATGGCTCGAACATTTCGCGGACTCCAGGCCAGACTGGCTATTTGGCCCCCGTCGACAGCAGCGATGGGCCAACAGTAACGACATACTCCACTGCCCCCACTGCCGGCACGACCACGAATGGTCCGACGGTCAGCGGCTGGGAAAACGTTGGCGGTAACGGCCAGAACCGCATCTGGCGCCGTTCGACGACGACCATAACCACCACGATCGGCACGGTCACCGGCCCGATCGTCACGGACGGCAACGATGGCATCGCCCGTCCCCAACCGGGCGTCTACCCCGCCGGCATCAGCATCGGCTGTAACACCCAGTTCCAGCCCGGCATCTACTGGATCAGCGGCTCGCTCGATTTCGGTAACAACTTTTCCGTGACGGGTTCGGACGTGCTGTTCGTGATAACCGGTTCATCCAACGACATCCGCATCAATTCGAATTCGATCGTTACGCTTTCGGGGATCACCGCCGCGACCTTGACCGGGACCTATGGCATTAGCGCGAGCGATGCGGCCAAGATGAAGAACATGCTGTTCTTCGACAAGAACAATACCAGCGATTTCGACATCAACGGCAATGCCTTGCTCGATCTGAACGGCGTGCTCTACATGCCCTCGCGCGAGGTCAAGATTAACGGCAACATGAGCAGCGGCAGCCGCTGCATCATGCTGGTGTCCGATACATTCTGGATCACCGGCTCGGCCAATCTGACCAACTTCTGCGCACCCGACAGCGATGGCGGGATACAGATCGGCGAACGTACCGCCACCGTGAGGCTTATCGCATGACCGCTGCGCGCAAGCTCCTTGCCCGGCTGGCCCGCGATGAGCGCGGCGCCATGCTGATCGAAACGGCCTTCATTGCGCCGGTGCTGATCCTGATGAGCCTGGGCGCCTTCCAGGTCTCGCAGGTTGTGGCCCGGCAGACGGAACTGCAGGAAGCTGCGGCCCAGGCCGCTTCGATCGCCATGGCAGCGGCACCCGATACGGCCGCCAAGCGCACCGTGGTGAAGGACGTGATCGTCGCCTCAACTGGTCTGGCTGCCGACAAAGTGACCATCACCGAAAAGTTTCGCTGCGGCACGGACACAACTTTTGTCGATACCGCCAGCCTGTGTGTCGGCGTGAAGGTCGCCAACTATGTGCTGATCCAGATCGACGATACCTATACGCCCCTGTGGGCCCGGTGGGGCTTTGGCAGTGCCCTTACCTTCAATGTCGATCGTTATGTGATGGTGAAGCAGACATGATCCGCAAACCTATCGATTTGCCATTCCTGCGGCGTGACGCCTCCGGTTCGGTGGCGGTCGAGTTCGCGCTGATCGGCCCGGCCATGCTGGCCATGCTGCTGGGCGTGCTCCAGATCGGCATCGGCATGCAGAACTACAATGCGCTGCGCTCGGTTTCGGCCGAAGTGGCACGCTATGCAGTCACGGATTCGCAGGATGCTGCGGCCCGATCGAACATGACCCTGCGCGATACCAATAACGAGCTTGAGCAATATGCCCGTGAAGTGGCCACGGATGCTCCCTTTGGGCTGCAGGGCAGCCGCTTGACCGCCACGGTTACTTCAGTGCCGACGCGGGTCGACGGGGCGAGCGAGCGGACGATCGAGCTGCGCTACAACATCCCCTCGATACTGGGCGTAATCGGGATCAACTCGATCCCCATCACCTATACCCAGACGGTGTTCATCGCCTGATCGCGCCATCGCGCTAAGCCGGTTGGAAGCCCCAAGTGCCGAAATAGGCAGGGCTTTCCGCCCGGTTTCACGATCGCTTAACCATGTTCGTTGGGCAAACCGATAGGCGCGCGCACCTATGGCCACACCGGTATCAAACCGGGGCGCGCAACCACATGGCCAATGGGATGGGACCGACCGGCGAGGAAGTGATCGCCCAGGACGGCGATGCCGTGATCTTCGTCGAAGTCCGCTACACCTATCAGCCGCTGATCTCTGACCGGTTCATCCCCAGAGAGGAAATGAGCTCGATCGCCTCGTTCACCGTACGCGACGATCGCGACATCTCGCAGCTGTACCAGCGCAATCCGGCCGTTCCCGATCCGGTGCAGCGCTGTAGCGCCTATACTGGCTCGATCACCGTCAACTCCAACGGGCTGATGAACTGATCACCTGCCCGATCGGATCTTAGCGATAGCAGACCTTGCGCACGGCAGCGGCGATCCGGGCAGCATCGATGATCGCGGCCTTTTCCAGGTTCGCAGCATAGGGCAGCGGTACGTCTTCATCGCAGACCCGCAGGACCGGGGCATCGAGGTGATCGAAGCCGTCTTCCATGCAGATCGCCATGATCTCCGACGAGATCGAGCATTGCGGCCAGCCTTCCTCGGCCACGACGAGGCGGTTGGTCTTCGCGAGCGAGGTCAGCACCGCCTCGCGGTCAAGCGGGCGCAGGGTGCGCAGGTCAAGCACTTCGGCATCGATCCCCTCACCCGCCAGCACTTCGGCCGCTTCAAGCGCCAGGCCGACGCCGATCGAATAGGACACGATCGTCACGTCCTTGCCTTCGCGCATGATCCGCGCCTTGCCGATCGGCAGGACATGATCGTCGAGCTCGGGCAGTTCGAAGGTCCGGCCATAGACCAGCTCGTTTTCCAGGAAGACCACCGGGTCCTCGCAGCGGATCGCGGCCTTGAGCAGGCCCTTGGCATCGGCCGCGTCATAGGGTGCGATCACCACCAGGCCGGGGACATTGGCGTACCACGGGCCATAGTTCTGGCTGTGCTGCGCGCCAACCCGGCTGGCCGCGCCGTTGGGGCCGCGGAACACCACCGGACAGCGCATTTGCCCGCCTGACATGTAATTGGTCTTGGCGGCCGAATTGATGATGTGGTCAATCGCCTGCATGGCGAAGTTGAAGGTCATGAATTCGATCACGGGACGCAGCCCGCCCATCGCTGCACCCGCACCGATCCCGGCAAAGCCGTATTCGGTAATCGGGGTGTCGATCACCCGGCGCGGCCCGAATTCCTCGAGCAGACCCTGGGTCACCTTGTAGGCGCCCTGGTACTCCGCCACTTCCTCACCCATAACGAAGACGCGGTCGTCGCGGCGCATTTCCTCGGCCATGGCATCGCGCAAGGCTTCGCGCACGGTCGAGGTCTTCATATTGGTGCCAGCCGGGATCGCCGGATCGGTCTTGCGCGGCGCCGGCGCCGGACGTTCGGCCGCAACGGCCGCAGCGGCCGGTGCGGAAGCTTCAACCGGAGCGGCAACAGGCGCTGCAGGTGCTAGCGCAGGGGCAGCCTCACCTTCGCCGCCAATCACCGCAATAACCGTGCCGACCTTGACCCCTTCGGTCCCTTCCGGAACCAGGATCTGGCCGACCACACCTTCATCGACGGCTTCGAATTCCATCGTCGCCTTGTCGGTTTCGATCTCGGCCAGGATGTCGCCCGACTTGACCGTATCGCCTTCCTTGACCAGCCACTTGGCCAGGGTCCCCTCTTCCATGGTCGGGGACAGCGCGGGCATCTTGAGTTCGATCGCCATCAGTAGCTCTCCACCAGCACGTCGGTGTAGAGTTCGGTCATTTCTGGCTCCGGCGAATTTTCTGCAAAATCAGCAGATTCGGCAACGATGCTGCGAATCCGCTTGTCGATATCCTTGATCCGGTCCTCGGCAATGCCGCGCGCCAGCAGTTCAGCGTTTGCGGCTTCAATCGGATCATGCTTGTCGCGCATCTCCTGCACTTCCTCGCGGCTGCGATACTTGGCCGGGTCGGACATCGAGTGGCCGCGATAGCGATAGGTGTTGAGCTCCATCAGCACCGGGCCATTGCCGCCGCGGACATAGTCGAGCGCGATCTCGGCGGCGGCGCGCACTTCCAGCACGTCCATGCCGTTTACATCCATGCCGGGGATGCGGAACGCCGTGCCGCGGCGGTAGAACTCGGTCTCGGCCGAGCCGCGCTTGACCGCAGTGCCCATGGCATATCCGTTGTTCTCTACCACGAAGACGATCGGCAGCTTCCACAGCGCCGCCATGTTGAAGGCTTCGTAGACCTGGCCCTGGTTGGCCGCGCCATCGCCGAAATAGGCCATGCAGACACCGCCATCGCCGCGATACTTGTGGGCGAATGCCAGCCCCGTGCCGAGCGGCACCTGCGCGCCGACAATGCCGTGGCCGCCGTAGAACTTATGATCGACGCTGAACATGTGCATCGACCCGCCCTTGCCCTTGGAAATGCCGGCGGCGCGCCCGGTCAGCTCGGCCATGATCACCTTGGGATCGATCCCATAGGCCAGCATGTGGCCATGGTCGCGGTAGCCGGTGATCACGCTGTCCTTTTCACCGTCGAGCGCCGACTGCAGGCCCACCGCAACGGCTTCCTGGCCAATATAGAGGTGGCAGAACCCGCCGATCAGGCCGAGGCCATAAAGCTGGCCCGCACGCTCTTCAAAGCGGCGGATCAGCACCATCTGTTCGTAGAAGGTCAGCAGCTCGTCATCGCTGGCAGCATAGCGCTTGTTGGCGGCATGCGCCGCTTGCAGGCTGCGCAGCGCAAAGCCTTCATCGGCAGCGTCAGCAGCCTTGGCGGCAGTCGGTTTCTTGGCCAATTGTGGTCCCCTGGGGTGGAATCCTCTTCACCCGCCTATAGGGCGCGAGCGCCGTAAGGGAAACCGGTGCATTCGTATTTTTGAGAGGGCTTTCGCCCTGACCGGTCAGTTGAGCAGAATGACCATCTCGTCAGGATGGACGACGTTCAGATCCTTGCGCAGCAATTCGCCGGCCATATCGGGATCGACATTGTTGGGATTGAGCAGCCCCACGCGATTCTTGAGCACGTCACGCTCTGCCTTCAGCTTGTCGAGCTGCACCTGCTGCTCGGCCAGGGTGCGGTTGTATTCGCTCCAGGCCAGGATGCCGCTGGGGCCAGCCAGTGCGATGCCGAGCAGGAACAGCAGGCCAAACAGCGGTGAGGCCTGCCGCACATTCTGGTTGATGATATTTGGCTCGTTCCGCCCGCCCATAGTTAACTTAGAATCACATTCGATTCAGCGATTCAAGCGGAAAATATGAGGAATCCTCCCAATTCTGTCCACCGCAGAAAAAGTGAATCAATTTCAGTCACTTGGCGCCCGTACGAATTTACCCAACCGGCCGTTTTGCGCCTTTCGGCAATTGGTTCCCGGCCGGTCGCAAAAAGCTTTCGCCTGACCGCCCGGGCACCCTCCCAAATTCGCACCTAGCCCGGGACAAAGATCAACTAAGATCATGTACCTAAGCCATTTTATGGCTAGCCATGCGCGAATTGGTACGAAACTGCCCGACCCTTTGCCGCGTCATACGCACTGCTAAGCGAGCGACGCCAATTCAAGGCGCGATAACTGCGGGGGCGCAGGAGCACGCATTAATGATGTCCCGAGAGAGCAGGCCATGGCGGTAAGCATGACCTGGCCGCAATTTCTGCGGCGCGAATGTACGGTCGCTCAATTCACGTTGAAACTGACAGACTACGAAGCGGAAGCGCTGCTGTTCCTGATGCTGCGCTGCCCCTGCCCGGTCAGCAAGGAAGACCTGATCGAATGGCTCTGGCCCGACCCGGCGCTCGAGCCCGAGTTTACCGAGAACATGGTCTACCAGGTCATGCGGCGCTTGCGGGCCAAGGTGGGAGAATTCCACATCGCCTCGCGCGTGAACTTTGGCTATCGCCTGATGCAGGAACCCGATCCCGCCCGCGGTCGCCAACGCGGCAAGCGCGGCCCGGCTCATGAACTGCAAATGGCGGCGTGAAGTGGTGCGCCCGACGGGATTGTCCTGCGCTTCGCTCCGGACGTCTCCGCTTCGCTCCGACTCCGAACAGTCCGCAACCCGAAGCGCCAAACCATCTTTCATCGCCGCCTTCGGCGACAATGCAAGATGGTGCGCCCGACGGGATTCGAACCCATGGCCCCCAGATTAGGAATCTGATGCTCTATCCTGCTGAGCTACGGGCGCCCGCGCCTCCCTTAGGGCGGAGCGCGCAGGCTGGCAATCAGTTCGCCTGATCGGGCGGGACAACCGGGAGCGGCAGCGGCATGACGGCGATGCCTTCCTCAAGCAGTTCCTTTGCCTCTTCAAGCGTCGCCTGGCCGTGGATCGTCTCGGCCTCACGCTCGCCATAGTGGATCGCGCGGGTTTCCTCGGCAAAGTCCGCGCCCACCCAGCGCGACTTCTTGAGCGCTTCGGCCTGCAGCTTGGCCAGCGCCTGGATCGCGGCGACCGCCTCGGGCGGCAGACCAGCCGCGACCGGGGCCGCTTGTGCCGGGGCCGGGAGTTGATTGCCCTTCTTCGGCACAGCCGGCGCCATGGGCGCCTTGGTCACGGCGATGGATCCACAGTGCGGACAATCGACCAGCCCGCGCTGCTGCTGCTCGGCAAAGGCATCGGACGAGGCGAACCAGCCTTCGAAACGGTGCCCGGTCGGCTGGCAGATCAAGTCAAACACGATCATGGCGCGACCTATGTGTGTATCGGCCGGCGATTGGCAAGACTGGGCAGTTGGGCGCGAACCTCGGCAATGCGGGCCGGATCGAGCTCGGCAAAGCCCAGCCCCGGCTCGTCGCCGCCCAGATCGAGCAGCACCTCGCCCCAGGGGTCGATCACCAGGCTGTGGCCATAGGTCTCGCGCCCGTCCTCGTGCTTGCCCACTTGCGCTGCCGCGATGACATAGGCGCTGGCCTCGATCGCGCGGGCGCGTTGCAGCACGTGCCAGTGGGCAGCGCCGGTCGGCTTGGTAAAGGCAGCCGGAATGGCAATCGCATCGCAGCGCGCCTGGCCCAGCGCCTCGAACAGCGCTGGAAAGCGCAGGTCATAACAGACCGTCAGGCCCAGCCGGCCAAGCGGGGTATTTTCGACTGTGACGACCAGCTCACCCGGCGCATAGGCATTGGATTCGCGCCAGCTTTCGCCAGTTGTCAGGTCAACGTCGAACATGTGGATCTTGTCATAGCGCGCGGCGATCGCCCCGTTGGGATCGATCACCAGGCTTCGATTGGCCCACCGCCCATCTTCGCGGGCAACTGCCAGGCTGCCCAGCGCTACCCAGATCCCCGCCCCGGCCGCTGCTTCGCGCACGGCGGCGAGAACCGGGTTATCGGCCTCGGGAACGATATGCAGGCCGCCGCGCGTCCGGTCGCGATCAAGCAGGCCCGACATTTCGGGCGTGAACAGCATGCCCGCCCCGCCGCTGGCCGCCGCGCCGATCGCGCTGACCAGCATGCGCGCATTGGCCACCGGGTCGATCCCGGTGGTCATCTGCAAGACAGCGATGCGGTTCATGCCGGCGGCTTAAAGGCCCAGCAGCGGGTCAAGCTTGCCCGCCTGATCCAGTGCCATGATCTCATCGCACCCGCCCAGCGCCTGGTCATCCACCAGGATCTGCGGAACGGTGCTGGCACCCGGCACGCGGCGGAGCATTTCATCGCGGTCCTTACCGCCGAACGTAATGTCGAACTCGGTATAGTTCACACCCTTGCTGTCCAGCAGCGCCTTGGCGCGAACGCAGAAGGGGCAGCCCCACTTGGTGTAGATCTCAACTTTCGGGGCAGACATGACGGCTCCTCTTGAAACGCGATGCGGCTAGCATACATCGGTGGCGGTGTCATGGTCCGCAAGGGGATGATGCCAGCCGGCAGGGCGCCATGATGGGCCCTGCACATACCAGAATTGCTCATTGGAGGATTTTGCGATGAACCGTTTTGACTTTACCCCCTATCGCCGCACCATGGTTGGTTTTGACCGGCTGTTCGATCTGCTGGAAAACCACAACCGGCTGAACAGCGGCGACAACTATCCCCCCTTCAACATCGAGCGCCGCGGCGAGGAAAGCTATCGCATCACCCTGGCCGTCGCCGGGTTCAAGCCCGCCGATATCGAGATCACCGCCCAGCAGAACCTGCTGGTGATCCAGGGCCGCAAGGGTGACGAACCGCAAGCCGGGCAGTTCCTGCACGTCGGCATCGCCCAGCGCGGGTTCGAGCGCCGCTTTGAACTGGCCGACTATGTCCGGGTCGAATCTGCCAATCTCGAAGATGGGCTGCTGATCATCGACCTGGTCCGCGAAGTGCCCGAGGCGATGAAGCCGAAGAAGATCCCGGTGGGCACGCAAAAGGCGCTCAGCGTGGTTAGCGATGCGTCTGACGAAAGCAGCGCAGCCGCCTGAACTTTAACGCTTTAATGAATTGGGGGTGAGGCCTGGCGGCCTCACCCCCGCGACGCTTGCGCGCCGCCCTGTCGCGTCTCGATCGTCCGGGTCGCAATAGACGATCGGACCTTCGACAAGCCCTGAAATTTTGCTGCGCATCCCACTGATCGGGCTAGGGTAAACGCCGGTGCCAATGCAAGTGTAATCTTACGATTTGGCGACGATCGGTTAACCAGACTTGTTCAGACAAGCCGCGCCTGCTGCACCGCCGCAGCAATGAAGCCGGCAAACAGCGGATGCGGATCGAACGGCCGGCTCTTCAGTTCCGGGTGGAACTGGACACCGATGAACCAGGGATGGTCAGGCCGCTCGACGATTTCCGGCAGCAGGCCATCGGGCGACATGCCCGAGAAAACCAGCCCGCCCTGCTCCAGCGCCTCGCGATAGGCCGAGTTGACCTCGTAGCGGTGGCGGTGGCGTTCGGAGATGGTGGTCGCGCCGCCATAGACCGAGGCGACATGGCTGTTGGCGCCCAGCTTCGCCTCATAGGCGCCCAGCCGCATCGTGCCGCCAAGGTCGGTATCGGCCCCGCGCTTCTGCAAGCCCTCGGCGCTCATCCATTCGGTGATGATGCCGACGACCGGCTCCTTGGTTTCACCAAATTCGGTCGAGCCGGCTCCGGCGATCCCGGCGGTATTCCGGGCACCTTCGATGCAAGCCATCTGCATGCCCAGGCAGATCCCGAAGAACGGCACCTTGCGTTCGCGCGCGAAGCGGACCGAGGCGATCTTGCCTTCCGAACCGCGAACCCCGAACCCGCCCGGCACCAGGATGCCGTGCATCGGCTCAAGCCGGGTAACGATTTCCTCGTCGCCAGCCTCGAACAGCTCGGCATCGATCCACTTGATGTTGACCTTGACCCGGTTGGCCATGCCGCCGTGCACCAGTGCCTCGTTGAGGCTCTTGTAGGCATCGGGCAGGCCGACATACTTGCCGACCACGCCGATCGTCACTTCGCCTTCCGGGTGCTGATAGCGGTCGACAATGTCCACCCAGCGCGACAGGTCCGGCGCCGGGCTGGTCAGGCCAAAGTGGTGCAGCACTTCTGCGTCCAGCCCTTCGGCGTGGTACTGCAGCGGCACGGCGTAGATGCTGCGCGCATCGAGCGCCTGGATCACCGCTTCCTTGCGGACGTTGCAGAACAGCGCAATCTTGGCGCGCTCGTTCTCGGGCAACGGGTGTTCGCAGCGGCACAGCAGGATATCGGGCTGGACGCCCAGGCTGGTCAACTCGCGCACCGAGTGCTGGGTCGGCTTGGTCTTGAGCTCACCCGCCGCCGCGACATAGGGCACCAGCGTGACGTGGACCGAGCAGAACTTGTCACGCCCCAGTTCGTTGCGCAGTTGGCGGATTGCCTCGATGAACGGCAGGCCCTCGATATCGCCGACAGTTCCGCCGATCTCGCAGAGCACGAAATCGAGGTCTTCGGTGTCCGCCAGGGCGAACCGCTTGATCTCGTCCGTAACGTGCGGAACCACCTGGACCGTCGCGCCCAGGTAATCGCCACGGCGTTCCTTGGTGATGATGTCACGGTAGATCCGACCCGAAGTGATATTGTCCGCCTGGCGCGCCGAGACGCCGGTAAAGCGCTCGTAGTGCCCGAGATCGAGGTCGGTTTCGGCCCCGTCATCAGTCACATAGACTTCACCGTGCTGATAGGGACTCATCGTCCCCGGATCGACGTTCAGATAGGGATCGAACTTGCGGATGCGGACCTTGAATCCGCGGGCCTGCAGCAGTGCTGCGAGGCTTGCCGCCATGAGACCTTTGCCAAGCGAGGAGACCACGCCGCCGGTAATGAAAATGAACCGCGCCATGGGAGCCGGGCCTTAAGCAATAAAGGGGGGCGCGGGCAAGCGCTGCTTGCCGCAATCCACAATTTCGGGAAAACGGCCCGCCGCAAAGCGGGCCCAGTGCTGACTGCTTACTGCTTGGCCGGAGCAACCTCTGGCGCGGCAGCCGGAGCAGCGGCCGGCGCGGAGGCCGGGACAGCCGGAACGGCCAGCGGATCGGCGCTGACCGGCGGGCCCGCCGGAGCGACAGTGCGATCAAGCGAGGTATCAAGCCCGCCGCCCGAAGCAGTGCTCGCCGCGATCGCCGCGAGAGCAATGCTGAGCACCACGAACAGCGTGGCGAGGACCGCAGTCGAGCGGGTCAGGAAATCTGCCGCACCGCGGGCTGACATCAGTCCGGCGGGATTGCCGCCAACGCCCAGACCGCCGCCTTCCGACTTCTGCATCAGGATCACGGCGACCAGCAGCGCGGCCACAATGGCCTGCACAACGGTGAGGAAGATGAATAGCGACATCAGGCGGCTTTCCGCTGGAGAGAACAATTGCCCGCGCATCTAGGCGCGCAAGGCTCTGGTTGCAAGCTTGGCGCTATTCGTCGCGCTATTCGTCTCCGGGCCCGCCGGCTGCCAGGACGATCGCCAGGAAGCTGTCAGCCTGCAGGCTGGCCCCACCAACCAGCGCCCCGCCCACCTCGTCGGCGGCAAGCAGTTCGCTCGCGTTCGCAGCGTTGACCGAGCCGCCATAGAGGATCGAGACGCCAGCACCGTCCTCGCCATAGATCTGGACCAACCGGGCGCGGATCGCGCGGTGGATGGCGCCAATGTCGTCCACCGAGGGGACCCGGCCCGTGCCGATCGCCCAGACCGGCTCATAGGCCACGGTGACGCGGGCGGTAACGCCCTCGCCCACTGGCAGCGAGCCATCGAGCTGGCCGCAGACAACGGCTTCGGCCTGGCCGGCATCGCGCTGAGCCTCGGTCTCGCCCACGCAGACGATCACTTCCAGCCCGGCGGCCAGCGCCGCATCGGCCTTGGCGCGAACCACATCATCGCTCTCGCCATGCATGGCGCGGCGTTCGCTGTGGCCAAGGATCGTGAAAGTGGCCCCGCTATCGGCCAGCATGGCGGCGGAAACATCGCCGGTGTAAGCGCCGCTGGCCGCCGCGTGGCAGTCCTGCCCGCCGATCGCCATGGTTTCGGCATTCTCCGCCATGGTCTGAATCAGCGTGAATGGCGGGGCAACGGCGACCCGCACGCCTGGGTGACGCGCCGCGCCGCGATCGATCGCACGGGCTTCCGCCTGCATCGCCCGGGTGCCATTCATCTTCCAGTTGCCGACAATAAAGGGTCGGTTAGCCATACCTGTTGTCCTGCTATCTTCTTGTGCCCCGAGGCCGCACCCGGTTCAAACCCTGCGCCTAGGCCACCGGTGGCCCGCTTGTCAAAGCAGGTTGTGGATCATCGCCGCCTTTGTCCGCTCGATGACCAAGCGGCATTGCCCGCACGGCAATTGCTGCCTAAAGCCGCGCGACAGGCCGCCAGCGGGCGGACACATCTTATCATCTGGCGAGTTGGCATGCTGCAGTTCTTCCGCAAGTCCTTCACTTCGAAGTTCGGTCTGGCTCTGGTCATGGGCTTCCTGCTGCTGCTGGGCCTGGCCTTTGCGGCCGGCGACATCGCTGGCAACCAGACTTTCGGCGGCGTTGCCGGGGGTGACCGGGCGGCGACCGTTGGCAAGGGCCGCGTCGATACCTCGGAAGTCGAACGCGCCGTGACCCGCACGGTCGACAACCTGCGCCGCGAACAGCCGACCATCACGCTCAAGGATTTCATCGGCCAGGGCGGGTTCGAACAGGTCCTGCGCAACGTGATCGACCTGACCGCGATCAGCGAATTCGGCAAGACACACGGAATCCACATCGGCAACCGCCTGATCGACAGCGAAATCGCCAAGCTGCCCGACGTTCAGGGTCCGGACGGCAAGGTCAGCGAACAGCTTTACCAGGCCTTCCTGCGCCAGCGCGGGCTGACCGATGCACAGCTGCGGCGTGAACTGGGCAATTCGCTGATGGCCCGTCAGCTGCTGAACAATGCCGATCTCGGCGTGGCCGTGCCGGCCGATGTCGTGCAGCGCTATGCCGCCGTGGTGACCGAGCGCCGCACCGGCCAGGTCGGCCTGCTGCCCTCCGCCGCCTTTGCGCCCAAAGCCGTGCCCAGCGATAGCGAGCTGGCCACCTGGTACGCGGCCAACCAGGCCAGCTTCGTGCAGCCGGAACGCCGCGTCATCCGCTATGCCACCTTCACCGATGCCGTGCTGAAGACCGTGCCGGCCCCGACCGAAGCTGAAGTGGCCGCGGCCTACAACGCCAACAAGGCCAAGTATGAAGCCAGCGAAAGCCGCAAGGTCAGCCAGCTGATCCTGCCGACCGAAGCCGCCGCCAAGGCCGCCCTGGCCGAAGCAGCCGGCAAGCCGCTCGAAGCCGTCGCTGCATCCAAGGGCCTCAGCGTGGCCGCGCTCGCGCCGCTAACCAAGTCTGCACTGGCGCTCCAGTCTTCGCAGGCTGCCGCCGACGCCGCCTTCGCCGCGCCCAAGGGCAAGGTGCTCGGTCCGATCAAGGCTCCGCTTGGCTGGGTGCTGCTGCGGGTCGACACGATCGAGGGCAAGGCTGGCAAGACGCTGGACCAGGCCCGCGCCGAACTGCTGCCCGAACTGACTGCCCGGAAGCGCCGTGCCGCGCTGACCGATTTCTCGGCCCGGATCGAGGAAGAGTTCGACAATGGCGCAACGCTCACCGATGTCGCCAAGGAGCTGGGCCTGACCCTGACCGAAACCGCGCCGCTGCTCAGCAACGGGCAGGTCTTTGGCCAGGATGGCAAGACCGCCCCGGCTGAGCTGGCCCGCGTGCTGCAGACTGCTTTCGCAATGGAAAGCGAAGGCCAGCCGCAGCTCGCCGAAGTCGATCCCGGCAAGCAGTTCCTAGTGTTTGACGTGGCCCAGATCGCTGTCGCCGCGCCGCCGCCGCTGGCCGAGGTCAAGGCCCAGGCGATTGCCGAGTACCAGCTGGCCAAGGGCGCCACTGCGGCCCGCGCTGCTGCGCTGAAGATCGAGGCTGCGGTCAAGAAGGGCACGGATCTTGGTGCGGCCATGGCCGCGCTGGGCCTGCCGTTGCCGCCGGTCGACCAGGTCAATCTGCCGCGGGAGCAGGTTCAGGCCATGGGCCAGCAGACCCCGCCGCCACTCGCCATGTTGTTTGCCCTCGCCAAGGGTCAGGTCAAGCTGATGGCCGCCCCGCGCAACCGCGGCTGGTACGTGGTGAAGGTGACCGACGTGATCCCCGGCCAGGTTGCCAAGGAAGATCCCCGCCTGCCTGATTTCCGTCGGACCATGGCGCAGGTAACCTCCGCCGAATACTCGCAGCAGCTGCGTGCGGCGATGCGCAATGAAGTCGGCGTGAAGCGCAACGATCCGGCGATCAACGCACTCAAGACCCGCCTGACTGGCGGCAACTGAGCGAGGCGAGCGCGTGCCGGGCCTGAACAATCGCGAAGCCGCCCTGGCGGCGCTGGGCGAAGGTCTGCCCGCGCTGGTCTGGCAGCGGCTGATCGCCGATACCGAAACCCCGGTCGGCGCGGCGGTGAAGCTGATCGAACCCGGCCGCGGCGACTTTCTGCTCGAATCGGTCCAGGGCGGCGAAGTGCGCGGGCGCTACAGCCTGCTTGGGCTAGATCCCGACCTCGTGTTCCGAGCCACCGGCGCGGCCTGCGAGATAAACCGCGCCTGGCGGCATGATCGCGGCGCCTTCGCAGCCTTGCCCAGTGACAGCCTGACCGAGCTGCGCGCGCTGGTCGAAGCCTGCAAGATCGATGTGCCCCAGCCGCTGCCATCGGCCCTCGCCTGTCTGGTCGGCTATTTTGGCTATGAAACCTACGGCCTGATTGAAAAGCTGCCCCGCCCCGCGCCCAATGCGCTGAACCTGCCCGACATGCTGTTCGTGCGCCCGACCCTGCTGCTGGTATTCGACCGCCTGAGCGACGAGCTCTTTGCCATCGCACCGGTCTGGCCGGGCGGCGGCGCGCCTGAGCGGATGGTCGAACTGGCGGGTGAACGGATCGAAGCCGCGCTGGCCCGGCTCGCCGCACCCGCCCCGGCCCCGACGCGGACCACCTACCTGCCGCTGCCCGCGCTGGAGCCGGTGCTGGCGGCTGGCGACTACCGGCAGATGGTGCTTGCAGCGAAAGACTACATCGCGGCGGGCGATATCTTCCAGGTCGTGCTGGCCCAGCGCTTCACCACGCCCTTCGCCCTGCCCGCCTTCGACCTCTATCGCGCGCTGCGGCGGATCAATCCCTCACCCTTCCTCTATTTCCTCGACCTGCCGGGCTTTGCGTTGACCGGATCGAGCCCGGAAATCCTGGTCCGCGTCCGCGACGGCGAAGTGACGATCCGCCCGATCGCCGGCACCCGCCCGCGCGGCAAGACGCCTGAGGAAGACCGCGAGAACGAGATCAGTCTGCTCGCCGATCCCAAGGAACGCGCCGAGCACCTGATGCTGCTCGACCTCGGCCGCAACGACGTTGGCCGGGTGGCCGAAGCGGGCACCGTGCAGGTCACCGAAAGCTACACGGTCGAACGTTACAGCCACGTCATGCACATCGTCTCGAACGTCGTCGGCAAGCTTGATAGCGCCCACCACGATGCGCTCGATGCGATGTTCGCCGGCTTCCCCGCCGGCACGGTCAGCGGCGCACCCAAGGTCCGCGCCTGCGAGATCATTGCCGAGCTCGAGCCCGAAACGCGCGGCGCCTATGCCGGCGGCGTAGGCTATTTCTCGCCCGACGGCAGCCTCGATTCCTGCATCGTCTTGCGCACCGGGGTGGTGAAGGACGGCATGCTCCACGTTCAGGCCGGGGCCGGGATCGTCGCCGATAGCAACCCGGAATACGAGCAGCGCGAATGCGAAGCCAAGGCCGGCGCGCTGATTGCGGCTGCGCGGGAAGCTGTGCGGGTCGCGGGTGAGGCGGACTACGGCCAATAGTCCTGCCTGCTTGACCCGCAGCAGTGCTTGGCTAGCGTGCCGGCCATGCGCAGACTGCTCCTCCCTCTCCTCGCCCTGATCGCCACTCCGCTTCACGCTGAAGACTGGCGCGCCAAGTCCACCGAGCGCGATGTGGTGCTCAAGGACTTCGAATTCGCCGAAGGCGTGCAGATGGACGTCAATATGCACGTCACCACGCTCGGCACGCCGCGCAGGAACGCTGCGGGGGAGATCGAGAACGCGGTCATGGTACTGCACGGCACCGGCGGCTCGGGGCACCAGTTTTTACGCCCGCAATTTGCCGACGAGCTGTTTGGGCCAGGCCAGCCGCTTGACCTCGCCAAATACTATGTCATCCTGCCGGACAACATCGGTCACGGCAAAAGTGCGAAGCCCAGTGACGGCTTGAAGATGGCCTTCCCGCGCTACAACTACGCCGACATGGTCGCCAGCCAGCACCGCCTGTTGACCGAAGGGTTGGGGGTGAAGAAGCTCCAGCTGATCCTCGGTACATCGATGGGCTGCATGCACGCCTTCGTCTGGGGCACCACCCGCCCCGGCTTTGCCGAGCGGCTCGCGCCGTTCGCCTGCAATGCCATGGAGATTGCCGGGCGCAACCGGATGTGGCGGCAGATGTCGATCGACGCGATCCAGGCCGATCCGGCGTGGAATGGCGGTTATTACACCAGCCCGCCCGAGCAGGGCCTGCGCACCGCGCGCTATCTCTCGATGATTGCCGGCGGCAACGCTTGGGCGCTGCAGAACGAGTTTCCGACCCGCGAAAAGGCTGAAGCCGCGCTGCGCGCCGGCTATGCCGCCCGCGCCAAAGGCGATACCGACGCCAACGACCAGATTTACCAGCTCGATAGCTCGCGCGATTACAACCCGGCACCGAGCCTGGCCAAGATCACCGTGCCGGTGCTGTGGATCAACAGTTCGGACGATTTCATCAATCCGCCCGAATTGGGCCTCGCTCAGCAGCATGACAAGCTGATGCCCAGGGCGCAGTTCATCCTCTTTCCCTTCAGCCCCGAGACCAAGGGCCACGGCACCCACACCTGGGCCAAGTTCTGGAAGACGGATCTCGCCAAACTGATGGAAAAGAAATGACAGCCAATATGACTTCTGAGCGCCGCACCCTCTATCCGCCGATTGAACCCTACGCTTCGGGCATGCTCGAAGTGGGTGACGGCCATACCCTCTACTGGGAGCGCATCGGCACCCCCGGCGCCAAGCCGGCCGTCATGCTGCACGGCGGCCCGGGCGGCGGCTGTAGTGAGGGCCACCGGCGCCAGTGGGACCCGGCGCTTTACGACGTGCTGCTGTTCGACCAGCGCGGCTGCGGTCGCTCCACACCCTTTGCCAGCCTGGAGGCCAATACCACCTGGCACCTCGTCGCCGATATCGAACGCTTGCGCGAGATGTGCGGTCACGCGCAGTGGCAGGTGTTTGGCGGCTCCTGGGGCTCAACCCTCGCGCTGTCCTATGCCGTCAGCCATCCCGAGCGCGTGACCGAGTTGATCCTGCGCGGGATCTTCCTCTCCGGCCGCAAGGAGCTGGAGTGGCTGACCCGCTATGGCGCGAGCGAGCTCTACCCGGAAGAGTGGCAGCGGTTCGTCGCCCACGCTGGCGGCACCGAGGGTCAGGACATGACCGAACCCTATTGGGCGCTGCTGGACGATCCCGACCAGGCCGTGCGCCGCGCTGCTGCCGCCGCCTGGAACCGCTGGGAAGGCGTGACGGTCACCTTGCTGCCGTCCGAGGAAACAGTCGATCACATGTCCGAGGGTGACAATGCCGTGGCCACCGCGCGGATCGAGAACCACTATTTCCGCCACCAGTGCTGGCTGAAAGAGGGTGAGTTGCTGGAACGGGCGGCCGCGACCTTGCGCCATATCCCCGGCGTGATCGTCCAGGGCCGCCACGATTGCTGCACGCCCCCGGCCACGGCCTGGGCGCTCAAGCAGGCCTGGCCCGAGGTGGACTTGCAGATCGTCCCCGATGGCGGCCACCTGTTCACCGAACCGGGCATTACCGACGGGCTGGTCCGAGCCACCGATCGCTTCGCGAGTCGAGAGCAGACTAGCTATTGCTGGCCTGCGAAGGGTTAGCGCGCGGCAACCGCTGCGGTTCAAACCCACCCCTCCAGTCAGCCCGGACTTGTTCCGGGCCAGTGCTTCTCCTGCGCGACCTCGTAAAGTGAAGCACCGCCCCGGAACAAGTCCGGGGTGACGTGAGGTGGGGATGGCGACCGACCGCAAGCCGCCGCTGGCATTTCGCGCTCCACCCGCTTAAGGACCACTCATGGCCGCCATCCTCGTTATCGACAATTACGACAGCTTCACCTGGAACCTGGTCCATTACCTGATGGAACTGGGCGCCGAGGTTGAGGTCGTGCGCAACGATGCGCTGTCGGCGGGGCAGGCGGTCAGCAGCGGCGCACAGGGCTTCCTGATCTCGCCCGGCCCCTGCACCCCGAACGAGGCCGGGATCAGCCTCGACCTGGTTGGCGCCTGCGCGGACGCTGGCAAGCCCCTGCTCGGCGTTTGCCTGGGGCATCAGTCGATCGGTCAGTATTTCGGTGGCAAAGTGGTGCGCGGCGGGTTGATGCACGGCAAGACTTCGCCCGTCACCCATGACGGCACTGGCCTGTTTGCAGGTCTGCCCTCGCCCTTCACCGCAACCCGCTATCACTCGCTGATTGTCGAGGACATTCCGGACAGCCTGGTGGTCAACGCCCGCTCCGACGATGGCCACGTCATGGGCTTCCGCCATGCCAGCCTGCCCATCCACGGCGTGCAGTTCCACCCCGAGAGCATCGCCACTGAACACGGCCACGCCATGCTGGCGAACTTCCTTGGCCTCTGCGGCATCAAGGCGAAGGAACGGGCGTGAGCCTGCCCGTGGGAGAGGCCGAAGCGCTGTTCGGGCGGATGCTCGATGGCGGCATGGCCGATGACGAGATTTCCGCCACCCTGATCGCGCTGGCCAACCGCGGCGAGACTGCCGCCGAAGTCGCCGGCCTGGTCCGCGCCATGCGCGCGCGAATGAAGCGCATCACTGCTCCGGAAGGCGCAATCGACGTCTGCGGCACCGGCGGCGATGGCCAGCACAGCCTCAACGTCTCGACCGCCGTGGCGCTGGTCGTCGCAGCCTGCGGCGTGCCGGTGGCCAAGCACGGCAACCGCGCTGCTTCGAGCAAGGCTGGCGGCGCCGATACGCTGGAAGCACTGGGCCTGAACCTCGCCCGCGCCTCGGAGCTGGCCGAAGCAACCCTGCCCGATCTAGGTATCGCTTTCCTTTTCGCCCAAGCCCACCATCCGGCGCTGGCTCGCGTCGGGCCAATCCGCAAGGCACTCGGGCGGCGAACGATCTTTAATCTCTGCGGCCCGCTCGCCAATCCAGCCGGGGTGACGCGCCAGCTGGTCGGCGTAGCCCAGCCCGGCCTGATCGCGCTCTACAAGGAAGCGATGGAACTGCTCGGCACCGAAGCGGCGCTGATCGTCTCGGGTGCCGAAGGGCTCGACGAACTGTCGATCGAAGGCACCAGCTATATGGCAGCGATCGGCCTGCCGCCGCTGCCCGCCGAAGTCCGCCCGGAAGACGCCGGCCTGCCCAGCCACCCGCTCGAAGACCTGCGCGGCGGCGATGCGGCCCACAATGCCGAGGCGCTGCGCCGCCTGCTGCTGGGTGAGCCAGGTGCCTACCGCGACGCCGTCCTGCTCAACAGCGCCGCCGCATTGCTGGTCGCCGGCCAGGCCGAGGACTGGTTCGAAGGCGTTGAGGAAGCCGCCGAAGCGATCGACAAGGGCCTCGCCAAGGCGCTGCTCGATTGCTGGATCGAGACCGTAAAATGACCGACAAGCTCGCCGAAATCTGCGCCGCCAAGCGGGTGGAAGTTGCCCAGCGCAAGCCACAGGGCCTGGCCCACTGGCCTGCTCCCACCCCGGTGCGCGGGTTCGAAGCGGCCTTGCGCGCCAAGGCCGCGGAAAGCTTCGCGCTGATTGCCGAGATCAAGAAGGCCAGCCCGTCGAAGGGCCTGATCCGCGCCGATTTCGATCCGCCGGCCCATGCCCGCGCTTACCAGGCGGGCGGTGCGGCCTGCCTCTCGGTGCTGACCGATGCGCCCTATTTCCAGGGCCACGAGGATTACCTGATTGCCGCCCGCGCGGCCTGCGACCTGCCGGTGATCCGCAAGGACTTCATGGTCGATCCCTGGCAATGCGCTGAGGCCCGCGCCATGGGCGCCGATGCAATCCTGATCATCGTTGCTGCGCTGGAAGACGCAGCCATGGTCGAGATCGAAAATGCCGCCCGCGAAGAGGGTCTCGACGTGCTGGTCGAAGTCCATGACGAAGCCGAGATGGAGCGGGCGCTGGGCCACCTTCGTTCAAAGCTGGTCGGCGTGAATAACCGCAACCTGAAGACCTTCGAGGTCGATCTTGGCACGACCGAGCGGCTGGCCGCGATGGTCCCGGCGGACGTTCTGCTGGTCTGCGAAAGCGGCATCGGCACCCACGCCGATTGCGCGCGAATGGCCGCCAGCGGTGTCCGCACTTTCCTGGTCGGCGAAAGCCTGATGCGCCAGCCAGACGTCGAAGCCGCTACGCGCGCCCTGCTTCTCGGCTAAGCGACGACATTTTCGCGAGTTTCCTACTCGGCCAAAACCTGCCATCCCTTGCGCGATGGCTAAGTTGATCGGCATTTTTTCCGCTGTAGGAAGCGTTACCCCCGAAAACGGTTCTCCAACCTTGGATTTCTGCGGCTTCCAAGCTGTTGGAAGAAGCGGACAGAGTGTCAACTGTGTCAAGTCCAACGTAACGCAGCGTTCAGCCCGGAAGGTTTCCAGATGAACAAGCTCACTCACCTCGATGCAGCGGGCAATGCCGCAATGGTCGATGTATCGGCCAAGCCGGCGACCGAACGCGAAGCAATCGCCGAAGGGCGCATCACCATGTCCGCCGAGGCGCTAGCGGCGATCCGCGAAGGCGCGGTGAAGAAAGGCGATGTCCTCGCCACTGCGCGCATTGCCGGGATCATGGCGGCCAAGAAAACCAGCGAGCTGATCCCGCTGTGTCATCCGCTGATGCTGTCCAAGGTGGCGGTTGATTTCGAGTTCGAAGCCGACGGCCTGCGGGTCACCGCACTGGCCCGTCTATCCGGCCAGACCGGCGTAGAAATGGAAGCGCTTACAGCAGCTTCCATGGCACTCCTGACAATCTACGACATGGCCAAGGCGCTCGACAAGGGCATGGTGATTGGCGGCGTACGGCTGCTGGAAAAGCGCGGCGGCAAGTCGGGCGACTGGAGGGCGCAAGGCTGATGGCTGCGCCCTTGCCGCTGGAGGAAGCCCAGGCGCGCCTGCTCGATCTCGCCGAGCCGCTGCCGCTGGAGCGCGTCGATCCGCCTTCCGCGCAGGGCCGCTGGCTGGCCGAACCGCTGGTCGCCGCGCGCACCCAGCCGGCCTGCGACATGTCGGCAATGGACGGCTATGCGGTGGCCGACAATGACCTCGCCGGTCCCTGGCAGGTGATCGGGGAAAGCGCGGCCGGGCATCCCTATTCCGGCTTTGTCGAGCCCGGGCAGGCCGTGCGAATCTCGACCGGGGCGGTAATCCCGGACGGTGCGGGCGCGGTCGTCGTGCAGGAAGATGTCAGCCGCGCGGAGGACCACCTGACCCTGACCGGCGATGGCCCTGGCAAGCCCGGCAAGCATATCCGCCGCGCTGGTTCGGACTTTTCAGAGGGCAAAGTGCTGGCCGAACTGGGCGGGCGCATCAGCCCGGCCCATGTGGCCCTCGCGCTCTCAGCCGGCCATCGCCACGTCGCCGTGCACCGCATTCCGCGCATCACGATCATCGACAGCGGCGACGAACTCGCACCCGATCCGGCTGACTGCGCCCCGCATCAGGTACCGGCCAGCAACGGCGCCATGCTGGCGGCGCTGGTCGCCAGCCATCCCTGCGAGGTTACCCGGCGCGGCCCAGTGCCGGATCGGCTGGAGGCCCTGATCGCAGCATTGGAAGACTCGGCCCAAGCTGACGTGATCGTCACCAGCGGCGGGGCTTCGGTCGGCGATCACGATCTGGTCATCCCGGCGCTGCAGGCCTGGGGCGCCGAGCTCGATTTCTGGAAGGTCGCGATCAAGCCAGGCAAGCCGCTGCTGGTCGCGCGGCGCGGACGGCAGCTGGTGCTCGGTCTGCCCGGCAATCCGGTCTCCAGCTTTGTCACGGCCTGGCTGTTCCTCTTGCCACTGCTGCGCCGCCTGTCAGGCGCAGCCGATCCGCTACCCCGGCGCGAGACGGCGCGCCTGGCGGAAGACCTTGCGGCCGGCGGCGAGCGGCGCGAGTTCCTGCGCGGCGTCCTCGCCGGGGGCGACGTGACTCCTGCCCTGGGCCAGGATAGCGGCGCACTGGCGGCGCTAGCTGGCAGCAATTGCCTGATCGATCGGGCCGCCAACAGCCCGGTTCTGCCGGCTGGAACGCTTGTTCCAATCTATCCGCTCGAAAATGGCGGAATTGCTTGACTGGCGATTCAATGTTGCTTACCTGTTCCACATTCGTTCACTGAACGGCACGGGAACACTGGTGTCCGCCCGGCCGCGAATGGGAGGTTTTTGGCGATGCTGACGCGCAAGCAGCATGAACTGATCCGGTTCATCCAGGTAAAACTTGAAGAGACCGGGGTCTCCCCTTCGTTTGAGGAAATGAAGGAGGCGCTGGACCTCAAGTCGAAGTCGGGCGTGCACCGCCTGATCTCGGCGCTGGAAGAACGTGGCTTCATCCGCCGCCTGCCCAACCGGGCGCGTGCGCTGGAAGTGCTCAAGCAGCCGGAAGACGTGGTGACCAAGGCGCCGCGCGCAGCCAATTCTAATGCGGCCGCAGCCGCCGTGATCCGCCCGCCAGAGGCCAGGCCTGCTCCCGCCAATGACGTGATCGAGATCCCGCTCCACGGCCGCATTGCTGCCGGTGTGCCGATCGAGGCGATGGAAACCAGCGCCATGCTGCCCGTCCCGGCCGCCCTGCTCGGCGCAGGTGAGCACTATGCGCTCGAAGTATCCGGGGATTCGATGATCGAAGCGGGCATCTTCGACGGTGATTACGCGCTGATCCGCAAGACCGACACGGCCCGCGATGGTGAGATCGTTGTGGCCCTGGTGCGCGGTGAGGAAGCGACGCTCAAGTACCTCCACCGCGACAACGGCATGATCCGGCTCGATCCGGCCAATGCCGCTTACGAACCGCAGATCTACCGCCCGGGCGAAGTCATGGTTCAGGGCAAGCTGGCGGGTCTGCTGCGCCGCTATCACTGATTGGGTTGAGTGGGCCGGGGCCGGTATGGTGCCGGCCCCACCCACCAACCATGGTCACCCTGGCTGTCAGCCACGCTGACCACGCTTCGATCGGCCAGATCGATCGCCAGCCCCCCGCTCCTCTCTAAATAGCGCCGGTCCGCCTTGAGCCATCTGGGCCGGCAGGAGCGCGGCAGCCAGCGGTCCGAGATCACCAGATCGACCCGCTCGCAAGCCGCCGCCAGCTCGCGCTCGGGCAGCCGGTCGCGGGTGCGGGTCATCAGCACCTGCCAGTCCCGCCCGCCGCGCCGCAGCTGGACAACGCAAAGATCGGCATTGCAGCGCGCGCCGGGCCATTGATCGAGGCTGCGCGGCGCGCCGCTCATCCCGGCCAGTTCAAGCAAGGTATCGCGGGCATAGCCTTCGCGCCCTTCGCGCAGGACCAGCAGTTCGCCGGGCAACTCACCCGTCAGCCCGACATGCCGCCCATCACCGGACACCAGCAGATCTGGCGGCGTCAGCGTCGCCAGCGAGAAGGCCCCGATCCCGGCTGGGACCAGACCCCACAGCCGCACGCGTCCGTTCCACAGGGCCAGCCACAGCCCGCCAGCAACGAACAGCAGGAAGGCGCCGCGCCCCATCGCCGGCATGGTCGATACTGCGCCGGGCTGGCTGGCCGTAAAGTGCGCCAGCGTCAGCAGGGCATCGAGCGACTTGCCCGCCAGCCACCAGACCGGCGCGCCCAGCCCGAAGGCATCCAGCAGCAACGCCAGGGCAATCAGCGGCATCGAGACAAAGGTCGTCAACGGGATCGCGACGACATTGGCCAGCGCGCCGTAGACGCCCGACTGGTGGAAGTGAAACAGCCCGATCGGCATCAGCGCCAGCTCGATCACCACGCCGGTCAGCAGCAGCATGGCCAGGTTGCGTAAGGACCGCACCAGCCAGCCCTCTTCGCGCGGCGCAAGGAAGTCACGGACTGGCGCCGTGCCGCTCAGGGCCACGATCGCGATCACCGCGGCAAAGCTCATCTGAAAGCTCGGCCCGACCACTGCTTCGGGCCAGAACAACAGCACCACGAAGGCCGCCACCGCCACCATCCACAGCGACAGCGCCTCGCGCCCCAAAGCCAGCGCGATCAGCACCAGCAGCGCGGCGATGCAGGACCGCACCGTCGGCACCTCGGCCCCGGTCAGCAGCGTATAGCCGATCCCGGCCAGCGCCCCGCCCGCCGCCGCCGCCGGCGGCAAGCGCACCCGCAGCGCCAGCCAAGGCCACAGCGCGCCGAGCTTCAGCACCACCACATAGACCGCCGCGATCACCGCGCTGACATGGAGCCCGCTGATCGAAAGCAGGTGCGCCAGGCCGGAATTGCGCATCGCCTCCTCGTCCGCCTCCGGAATCGCACCGCGATCACCGCTGGCATAGGCGGCGGCGATGGCTCCGGTCGAGCCGGGCAATTGCGCGCGAACATGGGCCGAGAGCGCGCGCTGCACATCCTCCAGCCCGCCCCCTGGCGGCGCGGCCCGCAGCACCTGCACCTCTCCCAGCGCCGCGCCGGTCGCGGCAATGCCCTGAAACCAGGCTGCGCGGGCAAAGTCATAGCCCCCCGGCAGCATCGGCGGCGCTGGCGGCACCAGCCGCGCCCGCAGCCGTATCTGAGCGCCCTGCCGCAGCTCAGGCCGATCAAGCTTCAAAGGCACGTTGAGCCGCGCCTTGATCGCGCGGCCGCTCTCCGGATCGCGCGTCGCCAGCAGCAGCCGGACGCGCCCTTCCGCCGGCTGCTCCTGGTGCGATAGCACGGTGCCTGTCAGGTCCGCCGCCTGCGGACGGGCAATCGGCGGCGCGCCCACCAGCGCGGACTTCACCCAGACGTGCCCGCAGCCGAGCGCCAGGGCCAAGGCCAACGCAGCCAGTGCCTGACGCAGGAAGGGGAATGCTCCATCTCCGCGCAGTACCAGCAAGGCCGCAGTCGCCACGCCGGTGCAGGCCAGCATCAGCGCCGCCCACCACCCCGGCGCCGGCAACGCGAACCAGGCCCCAATCCCGGCAGCAAAGGCCGCCACCAGCCAGGGCACCCGGGCAAAACCAGCCCGGGCCAGAAAGCTCTCGATCCCGCGAAGTCCGCTTGCCAAGTCCCCGCGCTTGCGCCAAGGGCTATGCTGCATTGCAGCGTCCCCATCGGGGGCGCTTTCAAACGGCACATCGGGCAAGGCGTCGCGGGCCATACCCGGACAAGACAGGATGGATCAGGTCATGGCAAGTAGCGGAGCAAGCAGCGGAAACAAGGACGGCCGCCCGGTCGTTACCCGCTTTGCCCCCTCGCCCACCGGCTATCTGCACATCGGCGGCGCGCGCACTGCGCTGTTCAACTGGCTCTATGCCCGCCACCACGGCGGCACCTATCTGCTGCGGATCGAGGATACCGACCGCGCCCGCTCGACCGAACCGGCGATTGCCGCGATCTTCGATGGCCTTGAATGGCTCGGCCTCGCCGGCGATGAACCCGCCACCTTCCAGTTCGCCCGCTCCGATCGACACGCCGAAGTCGCGCATCAGCTGCTCGCGGCCGGCCACGCCTATCGCTGCTACCTGACCCAGGAAGAACTGGCCGCGCGGCGCGAGGCTGCCCAGGCCGAACGCCGGACCTTCCGGATCGACAGCGAATGGCGCGATGCCGACCCGGCTAGCGCCCCGACGGACAAGCCCTTCGTGGTCCGCATCAAGGCTCCGCGTGAAGGCGAAACGGTAATCGAGGACCAGGTCCAGGGCCGGGTCGCTGTGAGCAATGCCGAGCTCGACGATTTCGTCCTGCTCCGCTCAGATGGCACGCCGACCTATATGCTGGCCGTGGTGGTAGACGATCACGACATGGGCGTGACCCACGTGATCCGCGGCGATGACCACCTCAACAACGCCTTCCGCCAGCTGGCGATCATCCGCCACATGGGCTGGCCCGAGCCGGTCTATGCCCACGTGCCGCTGATTCACGGGCATGATGGCGCCAAGCTCTCGAAGCGCCACGGCGCGCTGGGGGTCGATGCCTATCGCGACGAGCTGGGCGTGCTGCCCGAGGCGATGTTCAATTACCTGCTGCGGCTCGGTTGGGGCCACGGTGACGAGGAAATCATCAGCCGCGATCAAGCGGTTGAATGGTTCGACATTGCCCATGTCGGCAAGAGCCCGTCGCGCTTTGACCTGGCCAAGCTGCTGAACCTCAACGGGCATTACCTGCGCGAGGCTGACGATGCGCGCCTGGCCGCCCTGGTTGCCCCGCGGATGACCGGCTCGGTCGATGAGACCCTGCTGGCGCGGGCCATGCCGGTGCTGAAAGTGCGGGCCAAGGACCTCAACGAGCTGGCCGCCAATGCCGCCTTCCTCTTCGCCCAGCGCCCGCTGACAATTGAGGACAAGGCGGCTGCGCTGTTGACGGATGAGGCACGCGCGCTGCTGGGGCAGGTAAATGCCCGCATCGCGGCGCAAAACGACTGGACTCTCGAAAGTCTCGAGGCCAGTTTGAAGGCAATGGCGGAGGAGATGGACCTCGGTCTCGGAAAGCTTGCGCAACCCCTTAGGGCCGCGCTAACGGGCCAGACAACCTCCCCGGGTATATTCGACGTATTGGTTCTGCTTGGTCGGGACGAAAGCCTGGCGCGGATTGCCGCCCAGGCGGTTCTGGCCGGTGCGGCGCATGATTGAAGGAGCAAGATGGTGGGCAACCAGGTTAAACTGAACGCGAACGGCCAGGATTTCGATTACCCGGTGCTGTCGGGCAGCGTCGGTCCGGACGTGATCGATATTCGCAAGCTTTATGCCCAGACCGGCATGTTCACCTTTGACCCGGGCTTTACCAGCACGGCCAGCTGCGAATCTGCCCTGACCTATATCGATGGCGATGAAGGCGTGCTGCTGCACCGCGGCTACCCGATCGGCCAGCTGGCCGAACATTCCAGCTTCATGGAAGTCAGCTACCTGCTGCTGAACGGCGAACTGCCGAGCCAGGCCGAACTTTCGGACTTCAGCCGCACGATCACCCGCCACACCATGCTGCACGAGCAGCTCGCCACCTTCTACCGCGGCTTCCGCCGTGATGCGCACCCGATGGCGATCATGTGCGGCGTGGTCGGTGCGCTGTCGGCCTTCTACCACGACAGCACCGACATTGCCGATCCGATGCAGCGCAAGATCGCCAGCCATCGCCTGATCGCCAAGATGCCGACGATCGCGGCCATGGCTTACAAGTATTCGGTCGGCCAGCCGTTCATCTATCCGGACAACAACCTGTCCTACACCGGCAACTTCCTGAAGATGACCTTCGGCGTCCCGGCTGAGGAATATGAAGTGATCCCCGCAGTCGAACGCGCGATGGACCGGATCTTCATCCTCCATGCCGACCACGAGCAGAACGCCTCGACCAGCACCGTGCGTCTTGCCGGTTCGTCGGGCGCCAACCCGTTTGCCTGCATCGCGGCGGGGATCGCCTGTCTGTGGGGCCCGGCGCATGGCGGTGCGAACGAAGCCGCGCTCAACATGCTCAAGGAAATCGGCACGCCCGACAAGATCCCGCACTACATCGAGCGCGCCAAGGACAAGAACGATCCGTTCCGCCTGATGGGCTTCGGCCACCGCGTCTACAAGAACTACGATCCGCGCGCGACGGTGATGCAGAAGACCGTGCGCGAAGTGTTCGATGCGCTTAAGGTCACCGATCCGCTGTTCGAAACCGCGCTGCGCCTGGAAGAAATCGCGCTGAGCGATCCCTACTTCATCGAGAAGAAGCTGTTCCCCAACGTGGACTTCTATTCGGGCATCATCCTCTCGGCGATCGGTTTCCCGACCACCATGTTCACCGCGCTGTTCGCCCTGGCCCGTACTGTCGGCTGGGTGGCGCAGTGGAATGAAATGATCAGCGATCCAGGCCAGAAGATCGGGCGTCCGCGCCAGCTCTACACTGGGCCGACGCAGCGCGATTACGTGCCGCTGAGCAAGCGCTGAGCACAGCAGATCCGATCGCCGCGCCAGCGTGAGGCTGGCCGGCGTTACTCGGCGCAGTCGGATTCAGGCTGTTGTGCAGTCGTCGGGCGTAGCGCCAACAGATCGGCCGGCACGTCCAGGATAAAACGCGCACCCTGGCCGGGGGCGCTTTCCACTGTCAGATCGCCGCCCATCGCGCGGGCCAGCCGGCGCGAGATGTAGAGGCCGAGGCCCGACCCGCCGTCTTCGCCGCTGCGGCCCAGCCGCTCGAACTTTTCGAACACCTTGGCCTGTTGCTCGGCTGAGAGGCCCGGCCCCTGATCGGCGACGATTAGCCGCGCGCGGCCGCCGGCGTCTTCGAACCGGATCCAGACCTGCGAATTGTCGGGCGCATAGCGGATCGCATTGCCCACCAGATTGAGCAGGATCTGCAAGACCCGCCGAAACTCGGCAACGGCGGGAAGATGCTCACCCGCCTTGGGCGCATCGATCATGATACCGCGTTCCTGCGCGCGCACGGCCAGAATCCCCGCAGCGCGGCGGGCAACATCGGCCAGGTCGATCCGATCGGGAGCGGTATTGAAGTCCTCGGACTCGACCACTTCGAGGTCAGCGAGGTCCTCGACCAGCGAGAGCAGGTGCTGGCCGGCGGCCGCGATATCGGCGGCATAAGCTGCATATTCCTCGGCCAGCGGTCCGGCCAGGCGGGTGCGGATCGTCTCGGCATTGGCGATGATCCGCGAGATCGGCTGGCGCAGCACCGGGGCGATATCGCGCCCGACCGGGCCCGGCTCGTTGCTGGGCATGCGGTTTTCGCCCGGCACCGGTCGCGGCGGGGCAACAGGCTCAGGCAGAACCGTTTCCGACGTCAGGCACAGCTCAAAGCCGTGAATCTCACCGGCGACGCCGGTCTTGGGCACCAGGGTGGCGCGCCACTTGCGGCTTGAACCGGGCACTTTGACCCCGGCCCCGTCGAGCAGGCGCCAATGCACCGGCTGGCGGTGCGCGCTGCCTTCGACCGTAATGAAATCGGTCCAGGGCCGTCCGACCCCGGCTTGCATGGCCGCGGTCACTTCATCCAGGTCAGGCGCCTCGGCGTTGACGGCAATGATGGCCTGGGCTGCATCGAGCACGGCCACCAGTTCCGCCACGGTTCGATCGATGGCAACGCGGCGGGCCGCGGTCTCGTTCAGATCTTCGGCCGGCAGCGGAGTGGCCTGCCAGTTGGCCACGCCGATCCGGCAGGCACCGGAAGCGGGATCGGGCTCAACCTCGACCCAGGCGGAAATGGCATCTTGCCCGTCGCTGGCATCCATCCGCCGGGCCAGCTTCAGGCCAAGCCCACGGGCGCGCTGGACCAGATCGCGCAGCGCGGGGATGGCCAGTGGTCCGGGAACGTCACCGCCGCAGCGGTGCTGAAGCGTAGCCAGCAGCTCGTCAGCCGATGTCAGAACATCGTCCCCGTCGCACGTGGCGCGGGCCAGATAGGCGCCGCCTGGCTCCACGGCTCAGCGGCCCGCCCCGGCAAAGGAGCGGGCAAGCAGCGCGGCAGCACGATCGGCCCCCAGTGTTTCGAAGCCCTCGGGCAGACTGACATCGGGGTGGATTGCCAGGAACTGCTCTTCAACATTCTCAGGCCGCACCCCGGCGGCGCGGAGCGCCAGCGCCAGGCGGGCAAGCTGACCCTCATGCGCAGCCAGTGCGGTCAGGTCGCGATCCTGTCCGGCCCCCAGCGAAAGCGCGGTCAGGAACAGGCCGACCCCGGCATGGCTGAGATCAAGCGCGGCAGTCGCCCCGCCGCCCATGCTCATGACCAGCCGCGCCATCAGACCAAGCCGGCTGCGCCCTTCGTCATAGCCGGTGCGGATCGCCGCCTCGGCCTGGGCCAGAACCTCAGGCTCGGCCTCGAGCCCGCGAACTGTCTGCAAGATGGCATGGAACAGATCGGCCGGCAGCTCACCAACCGGCAGCTGCATCCGCCGCTGGGCCTGAACGTAACGGGCCTGCGCGGCAAGCAGCGCCATCGCGCTGGCAGCCGTGGTGCTGTCGGGCGAAGCGATCAGTGCCTGGAGCAGCGGCGAAAGCACCGGATCGAGCGCGATGCGGGCCTGCAGCCGCTCGCCTAGCTGGAACTCCAGCGCCTGGGCATGGATATGGTTCAGCAGCGCGGCGCGCTCAACCAGTGTGGCGATGACCTGATCGACGGCAGCGGGATCATGATCGTGGCGTGCCCCGGCCCCTTGCGCATCCTCAACCGCATCAAGCACCTGGCGCGCAAGATGATCGACCATCCCGCGCACGCGTGCGACGACTTCGTCGTTGAACAGCGACTGGTCATCGTTGGCCAGCAGGTGCCGCAGGATCGGCGCGATGGTGCCAATCACGGCATCGCCCTGCGCCAATTCATCGCGCAGCACGTCTTCGACGGTGGGTTCGGGCCGTGCCGGTGCAGACATCTCGCTCATCAGGCAGGACCTAGCGCAGATCTGGTTAAGACGGCGTTAGCCGTGCAGGCCCCTGCGGCCACAGGATTCCGCAGGCGGCCAGCAGGGCCGCCAACCCGTAGATCAATGGCGCTCCAAGCCCGGCCAGCAAGCCCAGACCGATCAGGATCGCAAGCAGGGCCCGGTCCTGCAGCCAGGCTGTCCACCCCTGCCGCAAGACCCGCGGAACAATTCGCAGCAAAGCCAGCAACATAACCGGCGGAAACAGCCGCTCGATCAGCCCCAGCCAGGGTCCGGCTGGAATGGCCCAGGCAATCAGCGCCACCAGCAGGACATCGACAGCCCATTCGAACAGGCCGTGCAGGCTGAACCGGCGCCCTGGCGGGACAATGCGATCCGCCTCGATCCGTTGCAGGACCACGGTTGCCTCGCCCAGCAGCCAGGCCAGGGCGACCACGCCCAGCGCAGCGCCAGGCCAGCCCAGCCAGCCGATGCCAAAGGCCAGCACCAGCAGGACCGTCGCCGCCCCGAAGACAAAGCGCGATCCGCTGCCGGCATGGAGCAGGGCCGGACCAAAGCTGCGCACGAGCAGCCGCGCCAGGCCGCGGGTGGGATTGAACGGGCGGACATGGCGGATTCGGCGGCGGATCCACAGCGGCTCCAGCGCATGGGCCTGCTCTTCGCTGGCCAGCAGGGTCCAGAACCCGTCACCCTGCCCCGCCGGTGGCAGCGGCCGCTGGGCCACACCGGCCTGAAGGGCAATCCGCAGCAACGCCGAAAAGGCATCGCAATCGTGCGGCAGGTCAGCCAGCCGTTCGACCAGCCGGCCTGGAACACGCAGCGCTCCGCCGCTAGCCAGGCTTGGATCGATCCGTTCAAACCCGGCCTCAACCCCGCTCTCGGCCGGTTGGACCAGCACCGCTGGCCCGGGTTCCAGCAAGGCGACGGCATCCGAAACCGAAGCGAACAGGCCATCGGTCAAGGCAATGACTTCATCGGTGGCGGTTACATGGCCCAGCAGCCCGCGTGGGCCCGGGATCAGCTGGAACCGCACCCCGGCGCGCTCGGCCTCATGCTGCAGCGCCGCGATATCCGGCGACATCCGGCTGGCCAGACAGAAGATCCGCTCGCAACCCAGCGCCAGCACCAGCACCAGCTGCTCCTGCGCCACCGATACCCCGCCCACGCGCAAGGCACCGCGCGGGGCGGTTCCGGTTTCGAGCATGGAAATGAGTGCGACCCGCAAGGGCGGCCTCCGCGGTTGTTGGCGTGAGGGAAGAACCGGCAGACTACCGGCTCAATCCACCTCGCACAACCATGCAGCGGCAGGTCAGGCGGCGTATTCGTCCAGGAAGCCGCGAATCTTGCGTACGGCGATCGGATCGCCGGGCGCCGCTTCGAGCGCTTCCTCGGCCAGATCCATCAGTGCATCGGCATGAAAGCTGGCGGCCAAACCTTTGATTCGCATGGCAGTTATCTGCCAATTGCCATCACAGCGGGCGCGGCCCAGCAGGTCAACCTGGCGCGCCAGGCTCTCGATAAAGGCCGTCCGCAGCTCCGCAAACAGCGCAGCATCCTCGCCAGCGGCGGCGGACAGAGTAGCGTCAAGAGCTCCGACTTCAAAGGCCATGGAGAGAGCCTATGGCGCCAAAGGGTTAAAGTGGGGTTTATTGAGGGGGCGGTCGTGGTATGTCATTAACCATGACCAGGGGATCACGCATCGTGGCGATCGACGCCGGCGCGCCGGAAGGCGCCACCGGCGAAGCGCAATCCAGCACCAGCGCCGAAGCGCCGCTGACGCTTGAAGAGGCCTGGGCCGAAGCCCCTGCGGCTGAGGAGGACTATGCCCCGGCCCCGCGCCGCGCCTGGCTGCCGATCATGGCCGCCACCTTTGCTGTCCTGGCGGTGATCGGCTGGAGCGCGCTGTTTTTCCTGGCCCATCAGGCCGAATTGCTGGCCGGCGGTACCGTCCAGCATTGGGCAACCTGGCTTAGCGACTGGTCGGTGCCAGTCCTGCTGGTGGCAGTGGCCTGGCTGCTGGTCATGCGCAATAGCCGCCGCGAAGCGAGCCGCTTTGGCGATACTGCCCAGCTGCTGGCGCGCGAATCTGCGGCACTCGAAGCCCGGCTGACGACCGTGAACAGCGAACTGAGCCTGGCGCGCGAATTCATCGCCGCCCAGTCGCGCGATCTGGAATCGCTCGGCCGCGTCGCCACCGAACGGCTTTCGCAGCATGCCAGCCAGCTCGCCTCGCTGGTGGCGGACAATGGCACGCGGGTGGAAACGCTCGGCACAGTCAGCGCCGCCGCGCTGGAGAACATGGAAAAGCTGCGCGGCCAGCTGCCCGTCATCGCCAGTTCGGCCAAGGATGTCACAAATACGATCGCTGCGGCCGGTCGTACGGCCCATTCGCAGATCGAAGACCTGATTTCCGGCTTCAACCGGCTCAACCAGTTCGGCCAGGCCAGCGAACGCCAGGTTGCCGCGCTGACCGACCGGATCGACGCGGCTATCGCCGAATTCACCAGGCAGACCGAGCAGCTCGATACCATTGCCGGCGCTCGCTTTGCCGCCCTGGCCGAGCGCGGCGAAGCGTTCCGGGGTGAACTCGACGCGCACGAGGTGGCAGCCCTGGCCGGTATCCGCACCCGCGCCAACGCCCTGGCCAGTGAGCTTTCCGAAGCCCGCACGCTGCTCGATGCGGCGGAGGAAGCCAGCCTGGTTTCGCTGCGCGCGCGCCTGACCGCCGTGCGCGACGAGGGCACAGCGATTGGCCGCTCGCTGCGCGAGGCTGAAGCCGGCGCGCTCGAAGCTTGGCAGAATGCCACGACCCGGTTGGTGGACGACCTGCGCAACGCGATCGGGCAGGTCAGCGAGATTGATGAGCGCGCGCTCGAATCCGCGCGGCACCGCCTGGCCGAACTGGCCAAGGAAGCCGAGGATGTTGACCTGCGCCTGGCCGAGCGTGATCGCAATTTCGCCGAGGAACTGGAACGCCGCCGCAGCGACCTCGCTGAGCGGCATGAGCAATTCGGCGAAACGCTCAAGGCGCAGATGGAGGCGCTCGACCTCGTGCTCGCCCAGCGCCGCGCTGAACAAGAACAACGCGCACAGCAGATGCTGGCCTATACTGCCGAGATCGCCACCCAACTTGACGATTTCGGCACCCGGATCGGCGAAGCTGCCGAACAAGGCAGCACGGCGCAGAACCAGCTGGCAAACAGTCTGGCGACACTCGCCGAACGGCTCGCAGCCAGCCGCGAGGCTTTGGCCGGGACAGACAAGACCGTGCTAGACCTCACCGACAACTCGGTCCGCCTACTCGAACTGATCCAGGCCAGCGTGGCTCATGCCTCGAGCGACCTGCCGGCGGCGATGAGCGTAGGCGAAGCCAAGCTCGCCGAACTCGAGGCACGCACCGCAGCGCTGCGCGATGTGGCCGGTGAGGCCGAAACGCGCGGCAACAGTTTGCTGACCCAGATCGAGCGCAGCGATGAAATGCTCGCCGCGATCGCCAGCAAGACCGAGGGGCAAGCGGCCGCCCTCGCTGGAATTCAGCAGACCCTCTCTGCGACACACGGCGAGAGCCTGGCCCTGGCCGAACAGGCCCAGGCCGAGCTGAAGAGTGCGATCGAGACGCTGGCGGCTTCGGTTCGCGACACTGTCGGCGAGCTTGAAAGCAACAGCGCGGCCGCCGTTAAAACCCTGGCCGAACGGCTGGCCGAGCAGAGCGGCGCGGCGATCGACGCCGCAGTGCGTGCCCGCACCGTCGAAGTGGCCGATCAGCTTGAAGCCGCCGCCGCGCGCGCCTCGGGGGTCAGCCGCGAGGCTGCGATCCAGCTGCGCGACCAGCTGGCCAAGGTAAACGAACTGGCCGGCAACCTGGAACGCCGGGTGGCGCAAACCCGCCAGCGCGCCGAAGAGCAGGTCGACAACGATTTCGCCCGCCGCGTCGCGCTGATTACCGAAGCGCTCAACTCGAACGCGATCGACATCGCCCGGGCGATGGACGCCGATGTTTCGGACACGGCCTGGTCAGCCTACCTCAAGGGCGATCGCGGGGTCTTCACCCGCCGCGCGGTAAAGCTGCTGGAACCGGCCGAGGGCAAGGCCATTTCGCGCCTGTTCCAGGACGAGGTCGGCTTCCGCGAGCACGTCAGCCGCTACATCCACGATTTCGAGGCGATGCTGCGCCAGCTGCTCTCAACCCGCGACGGCCATGCGCTGGGCGTCACCCTGCTGAGCAGCGACATGGGCAAACTCTACGTGGCGCTCGCCCAGGCGATCGAGCGGCTGCGGAACTGAGGTTCGAACTTGCACAAATCGCCACCCCGTACTTGATCCGGGGTCCAGCTTGTTGGCGCAGAGATTAATGCCGGGATCCCGGGTCACGCCCGAGATGACGGAAATCGGAACCTAGATTTCCACCTGGCTGCCCAGCTCTACCACCCGGTTCGTAGGCAGGCGGAAGAATTCCATCGCGCTGGCCGCATTGCGCAGCATCCAGGCAAACAGCTTTTCGCGCCACAGCGCCATCCCGGGCTTGGCCGAGGGCAGCAGTGTCTGGCGCGAGAGGAAGAAGCTGGTCTTCATCATCTCGAACGGACCACCGCAGATATCGGCCCGCTTGAGCGCGGCCGGCACGTCGGTCTCCTCCAGGAAGCCGTAGCGCAGCGACATGCGGTAGAAGCCCTGGCCCAGGTCCTTGACGCTGCACCGCTCACTCTCATCGACAAAGGGCACGTCCTGGATCGCGACGGTCAGGATCACCACCCGCTCATGCAGCACCTTGTTGTGCTTGATGTTGTGAAGCAGCGCCGAGGGCACGCCCGAAGCGGCCGAGGCCATGAAGATTGCCGTGCCGGGCACGCGGGTGGCGCTGGAATGAGCGCTCTTGGCGAAGACCTCCATAGGGATCGCCCCTTCGGCCATCGAGGCGCGCATCAGCGCCCGGCCGCGCGACCACGAGGTCAGCAGGGTGAAGATCGCCAGGCCGATCACCAGCGGCACCCAGCCGCCCGAAGGCACCTTGAGCAGGTTGGCACCAAGATAGGCCATGTCGACCGTAATAAAGACTGCGACCAGCGGCGCGGCCTTCCACAGCGGCCAGCGCCACAGGCTGACCAGCACGGCGGCGAGCAGGATCGTGTCGATGAACATCGCCCCCGTCACCGCAATGCCATAGGCCGCGGCGAGGTTGCTGGAGGAGCGGAAGAACAGCACCAGGAAGATCACCGCGATCATCAGGCCCCAGTTGATCACCGGGATATAGATCTGCCCGGCGGCGGCGGCGCTGGTGTGCTTGATCTGCATGCGCGGCATGAAGCCCAGCTGGACCGCCTGCTGCGTCAGGCTGAAGGCCCCGGAGATCACCGCCTGGCTGGCGATGATCGTGGCCAGCAGCGCCAGGCCGATGACCGGCAGACGCACCTCATCCGGGATCATCAGGAAGAACGGATCCTTGATCAGCAGCGCGGCCTGTTCGGGCGTCTGCGAAAGGACCATCGCCCCCTGCCCCATGTAATTCAGCATCAGCGCGGGCAGCACGAAGACCAGCCAGCTCACCCCGATCGGCTTGCGTCCGAAGTGGCCCATGTCGGCATAGAGCGCCTCGGCCCCGGTCACTGCCAGCACGACCGAGCCCATCGCCACGAAGGCGCGGAAACCATCGGTGATGAAGAAATTGATCGCATTCAGGGGATTGATCGTTTCCAGAACGATCTGCGGCATGGCGGCCATATGCATCACGCCCAGTGTCGCCAGGGTGGCGAAATAGAGCAGCATGATCGGGCCAAACAGCTTGCCGACCCGCTCCGTCCCGCGCGACTGGATCGCAAACAGGCCAAACAGGATCGCGACGGCAATCGGCACGATCCAGGCTTCGAACCCGGGATGCACGTATTGCAGACCCTCGGTCGCGGAGAGCACCGACATCGCCGGGGTGATCATCGAATCGCCATAGAACAGCGCGGTTGCGAAGACGCCCAGCAAGATGAAGGGCCCGGTCCACTTGCGGTTTTCCGACTTGCGGTTGATCAGCGCCAGCAGTGCCAGGCTGCCGCCCTCACCCTTGTTGTCGGCCTTCATGATGGTGAGGACATATTTGAACGTCACCACGATCATCATCGACCAGAACACCAGACTGAGCACGCCGTGGATATGGACCGGATCGACCTGAATCCCCGGCACGCCGTGGTGCGAGGCAAAGGTTTCTCGAAAGGCGTAGAGCGGACTGGTACCGATATCCCCAAAGACGACGCCGATTGCCCCCAACGCCAGCTTGCCCAGCCCGCCTTGGGCATGGCTATGGCCGTGGCCATGCTCGTGAGCGAACTGAGCGGCGGCAACTCCGCTGTCGGTCTTGGCGGTATCAATCATCTATGCGTCCCATATCCGGCGAGACTCGACCCGCCCCCTGCCGCAAGGTTTCAGCGATTAGCAGTGTGTTGAGGCCCCGGCAACGCGGCTTACTGGACTGTCCCGCCCTGTGCCGGTTGCTGTGCCGGTTGCTGGCCCGCTTCCGCTGCGGCCTGCATGGCGATGAAGGCGTCAAGCCGCTGCAGGCGCTCGGCCAGATCGCCGCGCCAGGGGGCATCGGCCGGGCTGCGGGCCAGCAGCTCTGCCCAGAGCCCGCGTGCTTCGACCAGCTTGCCCGATTGCGCCAGGGCCAGGCCCAGGAAGAATGGCGGCCCCGGATGCATCGGATCGGCCTGGGCCGCGCGGCCATGGGCATAGGAGGCGGCCGGGGTCAGGTTGCCCTCAGCGTGGCTGGTGAGCGCATTGGCCAGGGCCAGCCAGGCATCGGCGTTCTTCGGATCCTGCTCGACCGCGCCCAGGATCACCCCTGCGGCCTCGCCATACTGGCCGTTGCGGGCCAGCGCATCGCCGATCACCATCCAGCGGTTGAGCCCCTGCCCGCTGGCCTGGGCCTGAGCCAATTGCTGACGCGCCTCGACCAGGGCGGCGCCGCTCTTGGCGGTCTGCTCGGCCCCTTCCTTGGGCGCGCCGGGCTGGCTGGGTGAGGCCTGGAAGGAATAGCCGGCAATCCCGACCAGCAAGGCCGCGCCGATCGCTTCCCAGCCCTTGCGCGGCGCGCGCAGCAGCACGGCCACGGCAAAGGCCGCAAGCGCGGTCAGGATAACGAGGGCCCAGGTAAAGCCAGCAGTCATGCATCGCCTCCCCGGCGCAGGCGCTTCCGCAGGACCAGGCCAACGCCCAACAACAACAGCAGTGGAATGGCAAAGAGCGGCCAGGTCAGCTCGGTCACGCGCGGCTGGTAGCTGACGTAATCGCCATAACGCTCGACCAGCCAGGCGCGCACCGCCTCTGGCTCTTCACCGGCCGCAATCCGCTCGCGCACCAGGCTGCGCATGTCACCGGCCATCGGCGCATCGGAATCGGCGATCGACTGGCTCTGGCACTTGAGGCAGCGCAGCGTCAGCATCAGCGCATGGGCTTTGGCCTCCTGCGCCGGATCGGCCAGCTGGACATTGGCATAGGGGGCCGGCGGCACGGCATCCTGCGCTGCAAGCGGCAGCGCAAAGACCAGCGCGAGGATGGCCAGCAGGCGGCGGATCATTGCCCCGCCTCCTTGAGCTTTTCACGCAGCAGCGCGACATGCTCGGGCCGGATCTCGCCGATATGCTGATAGCGGATCGTGCCCTTACCATCGATCACGAAGGTTTCCGGCACGCCCGAGGAGCCGATCCCGAGCTGGACGATCGAACGGTCATCAGCCCCGATGCGGGTAAAGGGATTGCCGTGGCGGGCGAGGAAATTGGCCACATCCTCCGGCCGGTCGCGGATCGCCACGCCGGCAATCTCGATCCCTTGCTCCTTGAGCGCGGCGAGCTGCGGCGCTTCGACCGCGCAGGGTACACACCACGAGGCAAAGATGTTGAGCAGCCGCGGCTTGCCATCGGCCAGGTCGGCGCGCGCCAGGCCCGGCCGGTCTGGAACGGCAGCGCGCAGTGCGAATTCCGGCAAGGGCTTGCCGATCATGGCACTCGCCACCTCGCGGTCGGCCGGGCGGTAGAGGCCAAACATGACCAGGCCGACAAAGCCCAGAAAGATCGCCAGCGGCAGCCACAGCGACCAGCGCGACGCAGGCTTGGTCTCGCTCATCGGCCCTGCCTCGAGCGGCGATAGGCGATCTTGTCGCGCGCGACGAGCCGCCGCAGGTCGCTCGACAACCGGCCAAACAGCGCCAGCAGGCCGCCCAGCGCGATCAGGATGCCGCCGTACCAGATCATCGGCACGAAGGGCTTCCACCACAGCCGCAGCTGCCAGCGGCCGCCATCGGCCTGCTGACCCAGAACGGCGTAAAGCTGACCGTTCCAGCGGGTCTTGAGCGCCGCCTCATTGGTCTCGTTCGGCGGGGACCAGAAAGTCCGCGCGGCCGGATGTAGCTCGGAAATCGGACCGCCCTTGTAGCTGACCGCCAGATCGCCGCGCAGCGCGGTCCAGTTCGGCCCGGCGACCGGCTCGATCCGCTGAAGCTGGACCTGCCAGGGACCAACTTCGAGCACGTCACCCGGGCGCGCGGCGACCAGCCGCTCGGTGGTAAAGGCCGCATCGCTCGCCATGCCGAGCAGCGCGACCGCGATACCGAAGTGGGCCGTCACCATGCCCCACAGCGGCAGCTTGATCTGGCGCAGCTTGCGCCCGCGCAGCGGCAACAGGCTGGCCACGGCGAGCGCGGCCGAGAGCGCCAGGCCGAGCGCGGGCAGCACGCCGATCGACTGGCTGGTAGCCCAGATCAGCGTGCCCACCAGCAGCACGGCCGGAATGGCAATCTGCCACTTGATCCGCGCCAGACTGTCACGCCGCCAGCGCAGCAGCGGCCCGACCGCCAGGACCAGGAGCATCGGCACGGCAAAGATCGCACTGACCGGGTTGAAATAGGGCGGGCCAACCGAAACCTTGGCGCCCAGCGCTTCGGCCAGCAGCGGATAGAGCGTGCCGACCAGGACGATCCCCAGGATCGCGCTGAGCATGACATTGTTGAACACCAGCGCACTTTCGCGGCTGGTCGCGTTGAAACGCTCACCCTCGGTCACGCTTGAGGCGCGCAGGCCGAACAGCACCAGCGCGCCGCCGATGTTGAGCGCCAGCAGGCCGAGGATGAAGCTGCCGCGCTCCGGATCGACCGCGAAGGCGTGGACCGAGGTCAGGATGCCCGAGCGGACCAGGAAGGTGCCGACCATCGACATCGAGAAGGCGACCACGCCCAGCATCACCGTCCAGGCGCGCAGCGCATTGCGTGCGGCCAGGACCGAAACCGAATGGAGCAGCGCCGTTGCCGCCAGCCACGGCATCAGGCTGGCGTTCTCTACCGGATCCCAGAACCACCAGCCGCCCCAGCCGAGTTCGTAATAGGCCCAGTATGATCCGGCGACGATGCCCAGCGTCAGGAATATCCAGGCCCCGAGTACCCAGGGCCGCATCGCGCGGGCAAAGGCCGGGCCAACTTCACGCGTGATCAGCGCGCCGATCGCAAAGCTGAAGGCTACTGAGAGGCCGACATAGCCGATGTAAAGCGGCGGCGGGTGAAAGGCGAGGCCAGGGTCCTGCAATAGCGGGTTGAGCCCCGCCCCTTCGAGCGCTGGCGAGCTCAGCCGGGTGAAGGGATTGGAGGACAGCAGCAGGAAGGCATAGAACCCAAGGCTGACAAAGGCCTGGCCGGCCAGCGTCGCCAGCATGGTCGGCTCGGGTAGGCGCCGCTCCACCGCCGCGACGAAGCAGCCCGACAGGCCCATCACCATGACCCACAGCAGCATCGAGCCTTCGTGGTTACCCCAGGTGCCAGTGATCTTGTAGATCATCGGCTTCATCGAGTGGGAATTGGCCGCCACCAGCTCTACCGAAAGGTCGGTCTGGGCGAACAGCAGGACCAGCGCGGCAAAGGACAGCGCCACCAGCACGCCCTGGACCATCGCCACGGGGCGGACAATCCCCGCCAGCCCGGCGCCGCGCGAAGTCAGCGCCAGAGCACCGGCGGCGAGCTGGAGCGCGGCAAGCGCTGCGGCAAGCCACAGGGCGGCAAGGCCAAATTCCGCGATCATTGTGTTTCCGCGATGGCCTTGCGGGCCTGTTCGGTGGTCATGTCCTTCATTTCCCGCGGCACGTAGTTCTCGTCATGCTTGGCAAGGACATTGTCGGCGCGGAAGGTGCCATCCGGCTGGCGGCGGCCTTCGGCCACGGCGCCCGATCCTTCGACGAAGAGGTCCGGCACGATCCCCCGGAAGGTGACCGGCACGCGCGCCTTGTCATCGTGGATCACGAAGGAGATTGTCACGCCATCGGCGGCGGTCTTGATCGAGCCCTTCTCCACCATGCCGCCCAGCCGCACAGCGCGGCCGGCCTCGGGTGGATTGGCGGCATAGTCGGCCGGCAGGTAGAAGAACGAGGCCTGGCTGCGCAGCGCCCAGGCGGCGAGCATGCCCGCGCCGACCAGCGCAACGACCGCGATCAGGGCCAGGACCAGCCGTTGATGCTTGGCTTTCATCGGCCGCGGCTCTTGTCACGGCGCGCTTCGGCGCGGCGCATGGCCAGCCACGACTGCGCGACCAGGGCGAGCGTGCCGCCGATCCCCAGGGCAAACGAGGCGGCGATAAACGGCCAGTGATCTAGGCCCTCACGCATCTTCAAGTTCCATCGCTTTGCGGCGCAGGCGGGCATCGGCCTGGGCATTGGCCAGGATCGCCCGCATCCGCGCCAAAACCACTCCGCCGTAGATCAGCGAGAAGCCCAGTGTCGCGGCGAGCAGGCCATAAAGGAACACCGGCGCCATCGCCGATTTGCCCACGGCAATGCTGGGCGGCTGATGCAATGAATTCCACCACAGCACCGAATAATGGATAATCGGGATGTTGATCGCGCCGACCAGCCCGAAAATCGCTGGAATGCGGCTTTGCCCTGATCCCTGACTGTCGCGGTCTGCCGCTTCGGCGAGGGCGATATAGGCAAGATAGAGGAACAGCAGCACCAGCATCGAGGTCAGTCGCCCGTCCCACACCCACCAGGTGCCCCAGGCCGGACGGCCCCAGAGAGATCCCGTCGCCAGGCACAGCGCGGCAAAGAAGGCACCAGGCACGGCACTAGCCCGCGCGCCGATTGCGGCCAGCGGATGGCGCCAGACCAGCTCGGTCAGGCTGGCGATCGCCAACGCGGTCCAGCCACCCATGCCCAGCCAGGCGGCAGGCACGTGCACGAACAGGATCCTGGCGGAATCACCCTGCAACCGCTCGGCCGGTGCGGCCAGCAGAGCCCAGGCGAGCGTAATGCCGGTAAGGACCAGTCCGGTGACCAGCAGCAACGGCGTCAACCAGCGCGCGAGGCGCAGGAAGCGGGCAGGATTGGCAAAGCCGTGCATGCGTGGCGAAGGCCCAAAAAAAGGTGAGCGCCCTTTGGCAGGGCGCGGGGATTCGGGCAAGTGGTGCTTAGGGGAATGGCGCGGGCAGCGCGGCCCCCGCCACCTGGCCTACAAGCCCGGCCTATCGCCCGATCAGGCGCTGCGCCATGCTGTCTGCCACTTGGTCGGCCGAGCGGCCGCTGGCCTTGCTCTCGTCCCAGATCGCGGTCAGGCGCCCTCGGATTTCCTCCAGCCGGCGGTGCACTTCCTCCAGCGAGCTCGGCTGGCCATGCTCACGCGCCAGGTATTCCAGCGCGACGGCGATGATCCCGCCGGCGTTGATGACATAGTCCGGCGCATAGAGGATCCCGCGCGCGGCGAGGACCTGGCCGTGTTCGGGCCGGGCAAGCTGGTTGTTGGCCCCGCCCGCCACGATCGGCGCGCGCAGCCGGGCAATCCCGGCATCGTCCAGGATCGCGCCCAGCGCATTGGGGCTGAACACGTCGCACTCGGTATCCATGATCGCCTCAGCCGCAACCGCCGTGCCGCCCAGTTCGGTGGCCAGCGCCTTGGCGCGGTCGGCATTGACGTCGGCCAGGGTCAGCTTTGCGCCTTCACCAGCGAGCAGACGGGCCACGCCGCCGCCAACGCTGCCAGTGCCCTGGATCGCGACGTGGACGCCGGAGAGGCTGTCAGTGCCCAGATTGTGGGCGACGGCTGCCTTGATGCCATAGAAGATCCCGCGTGCGGTGAACGGGCCGGGATCGCCGCCGACCTGGCTGGCATCCTGCGGCGGCAGGCCGGTGACATGGCGGGTCTTGGCGGCGATGGCGACCATGTCGGCCTCGCTCATGCCGACGTCCTCTGCCGTGACATAACGCCCGCCCAGCGCATCGATCGCACTGCCAAAGGCGGCGAGCAATTCAGGCGTCTTGGTGCCGGCCGGATCGGCCAGGACCACGGCCTTGCCGCCGCCCATCGGCAGGCCAGCCATGGCGTTCTTGTAGCTCATCCCGCGCGACAGGCGCAGCGCATCGCGCATGGCCATCGCGGGATCGCCATAATGCCAGAAGCGGGTTCCGCCCGCACCGGGGCCGAGGTGAGTCGAGTGCAGCGCAATGATCGCGGTCAGCCCGCTGGCGCGGTCTCGCACCACCTGAACCAGTTCGTGATCGTCGAAATCGGGCTCTTCCCAGATCGCAGGCACACGCGCTCTCCTTGCAGTCCGGAGCGAAGGATCAAGGGAGAAAATGGGGCGATCGATGGGGTTCGAACCCACGACCTCCGGTACCACAAACCGGCGCTCTAACCAACTGAGCTACGATCGCCATATCTCCCGGCGCCCGCCGGACTGCGCGCTGTTAGGCAGCGCCCGCCCGCCCCGCAAGCAGCGATTGGGAGAGGCGCGCCCTCTTGCACAGGACCCGCCCCTTGCAAAGCGAAAAATCGCTTCGTGGGACAGCCCGCGTAATTTTATTACGCGGCGCTTTCCGGGCCCTGTGCAGCGCGAATCATCAGAACTTCGCGCCGACCGAGACCGTCACCGTCGCCGGTGCCGCCCAGCCTTGGAAAAACACGGTGGGCAGTGACTGCGTACGATAGGCCTTGTCGGTCAGGTTCTTGCCCGCCACCCGCAGGAAGTAGCCCTTGTAGTTGAGCGTGGCCGAGGCATCGAGCAGGCCGTAGCTGGGCTGGATATCGTTGAGCGTGCCGAAGGTTCCGAGCGAGAAGCTGTCGATCCACGAGTAGCCGACGGTCAGCGAGAGCTTCGCATCATCCGACAGATCGCGGACATAGCTGCCGCGCAGAGTGAAGTTGTTCTTCGGTACGCGTTGCAGCAGCACGCCGGTGAAGTTGGCAGTAGTACCCGGCGCGCCGGCCTGGGCCCCTGCCCCGATCGCCGCGGTCTGGCCGTTGACCCGGCCGTCCTTCACCTTTGCATCCTGGATGCCAAGCGTACCCGAGAGCTTGAAGCCCTCCATCGACTCGGTCATCCGGCCGAAATCAAGATCCAGCTCGAACTCCAGGCCCTTGATCTGAACCTCCGGGAAGCTCGTGACATAGGTGTTCGTACCGGGACCATAACCGGGCGTCACAACAACCTGGCTCTGCTGGAAGTTGTCGATGTTGTTGATGAAGCCAGCCACGTTGAAGGTGACCGCTCGGTTGAGGAAGCGGCTCTTGAGGCCGGCTTCATAGGTCGTGTTGGTTTCGGGCAGGAACGAGAGGAAGTTGTTGTTCGGGCAGCCGGCAACTACCCCGCAGTTGGTCTGGCTAGCCTGCCGCTCCGACAGCGTGCCGCGGATCGAGAAGCCGCCTGAGCGGAAGCCTTCGGAACGGTTCGCGTAGAGCAACACGTCGGGCGTCGCCTGCCACTGGACGTTGAAGCGGGTGATCAGCTTTTCCCAGCTGCGCTTGTCGTTGATCTGCGGGATCAGCGGGATCGTGCCGAGCAGAATGTACCGGGTGTTGAAACTCTTGGTCTCGGAGATGTTGCGCACGCCGGCCGAGAGCTTGATCGTGTCGGTGGGATTGATGTCGATATTGCCGAAGAACGACCAGCTGTGGGCGTTTTCGCCCGAGAACTGGTCGATCGCCCGATTGGTGTTCTGGTGCAGCGTGATCTTGTGATCGTAATAGAACGCGCCGACGATGTAGTCGACGAGGCCATTGGCGGCGCTGCCCTGCAGTCGGACTTCCTGCGTGAACTGCTTGTAGGTCTGGTCACGATTGGTGAGGAGCTGGCTGCCGGTGGCGGCCAGCAGCGGGTTGCCCACGCTGGTGCAGCCCGTTGCGCCAACGCAGGTACCGTCAAAGTCCTGGTTCACCGTATCGGCTGACGACATGTACGAAGTCTGCGAGACGAGTTCGCCGATTGGTGTCTTCGCCTTCAGGGCAAGGCTGATGATATTGGTGTTCAGGCGGTCCCGGTCGGCATCAAGATTGTTGCCGATTTCGCGCGGCTTGAGGCCATCGGGGCTGCCCGTTTTGGCATTGTACCTGGGCCAGATCGCCGCGGGGTTGCCGCCCGAAAGGATGCTCGCGGTCAGCTTGTTGCCGAACTGGACCGGGGTGCCGCCGCCGGTCTGGTGAATATTGTCGTAGCTCAGGTCCGCATTCAGCCAGTCGGTCAGGTCGTAGTTCAGTTTGATGTTGAAGGCGCGGTATTCGGAATCGCCGGCGCGACGCTTTGTGAAGACGTTGTTGAGAATTCCGTCGATGCTGCGATACTGGCCGGAGAAGGCAACGCCGCCCCGGTCACCCAGCGGCGCGTTGACCACGCCGCGTCCATAGAACTCGTTGAACGAGCCATAGCCGGCTTCGAGGCTGACCCCGAGCTCGCGGGTGGGCGCACAGCGGGTGAGGTTGATCAGGCCCGCGGTGGTGTTCTTGCCGTAAAAGATGCCCTGCGGGCCGCGGTCGACCTCAACCGAGCAGATATTGAACATGTCGAGCAGCTGGCCGGTGTTGTTGCCGAAGAACACGCCGTCCTGGATCACGCCGACCGGCGGGCTCTGGGTCTTTTCCACGTCGGCGTAGCCCTGCCCGCGGATGAAGATGGCGCTCTGAGCGGGCGCGGCGGTGCCGCTGCCGATGAACACGTTCGGCGCCGAGCCCTGGATATCCAGCAGCGAGCGTGGGGCGAGCAGTTCGAGGTCTTCGACGGTCAGCGCGGTCAGCGCGACGCCAACCGTCTGCTTGTCGGCCGCCTGGCGCGTGGCCGTGACGATGATGATGTCCTTGTCAGCCGCCTGGGGGGTGTTGTCTGCATCAGCCGCCTCAGCCGCATGAGCAGGCATGGCCAGGGAAACCGCGACCGCCGCGAGCGACGACCAACCAAGCACGTTCTTGTACCGCATGCCCCTCTCCTCTCGTCCAAACGAGGCCGGGGCCTGCGGTTTGTTCGCGCAGTGCGTAGACCCAGCTTCTGGATAAGAGGTTTGGCAGCGCCCCTTGGTGCGACAACCGCCAAAAATGAGAGGCTCGCGTTGCGCGCAACGAAAAAGGGCGGCCAATGGCCGCCCTTCACGAGTTCCGCCGGAACCAGCCTTACTTCTTGAGCGTAAGGCCGCCGAAGCGCTTGTTGAACTGGGCAACGCGGCCGCCCTGATCGAGCTGGCGGGTGCCGCCGGTCCAGGCCGGGTGCGAAGTCGGGTCGATTTCCAGGGTCAGCGTGTCGCCTTCCTTGCCCCAGGTGGAGCGGGTTTCAAACACGGTGCCATCGGTCATCTGCACCTTGATCATGTGGTAATCGGGATGGATATCGGCCTTCATCGCTTTGGTCTTTCGCTAGGGCCGGTTCCGACCGGCCTGAAAAGGAAGCGCGGCGCATAGCTTCGCTTTTGATTCTTGTCCAGCCTGTCGGCTGGATTGCATCACCGGCCCGCTCCCCCGGCCCAACCACCCACAGGGTACCTTTGACGGGTGGTTGGGCCGGGGGAGCGGGCCGGTGATGCCAGGATGAGCCGGATGGCTCATCCGTACCAATCAAGACTCAGGGGGATCCGCAACCATGGCGGTGAATTGCACTTCACAGGTCACCTTGCCTTCGATCGAAGCCTTGCCCCAGAACTTGCAGACCCTGGCGCGCTTCTGGACGAAGCCGACTTCCAGATCGAGCAGCACACCCGGTTCGACTGGCGCCCGGAACTTCGCTTCCTCGATCGCCATGAAGTAGACCAGCTTGCCCGAGCCAGCCAGTTCCAGCGTCTCGATCGCCAGGATCGCCGCTGCCTGGGCCAGGGCCTCGATCTGCAGCACGCCCGGCATGATCGGACGGCCCGGGAAGTGACCCTGGAAGAACTGCTCGTTGAAGCTGACCGCCTTGACCGCATGGATCCGCTCGCCGATTTCCAGCGACTTGACCCGGTCTACCAGCAGCAGCGGGTAGCGGTGCGGCAGGGCGTTCAGGATCTGCCGGATATCGTAGGTGACTGCGGGCGCGGGGTCAGCCGCGCCCGCCTGGTCAGTCGTTTCGCTCATCATTGCCCCCCGGCGATGTGCTTAGCGGCCTTCCGGCTGCGGACCGGCCGGCTTGGCCGGAGCGGCAGGAGCCGGTGCGGCAGCGGCGGCCGGACGCGGAGCCTGCTGCGCAGCCTGCTGGGCGCGGGCTTCGCGGATTTCACGCGGTTCCCAGCCCTGCGGCGGCACCAGCTGCGCGGTCGGCAGAAGGGCGTTGAGTTCGGCCACGATCTCGTTCGTCAGGTCATAGGCATTGGCGCGGGCCAGCACGGCACCCGGCTGGAGCAGCAGGCTGACGCGGCTCTTTTCCATCGCCTTCTGCACGGCCTGGTCGAGCTTTTCCTCGATCTGTTCGTTGACGAAGGCTTCCGACAGGGCGACCGGCAGCAGGATCTGCTGAATTTCCTGCTTGCCCTTTTCCTGGAGGTCCTGGATCGCGCGGGCCTGGGTCTGCAGCTGGGTCTGCAGCGCCGGGGTCATGGTGCCCTGGCGAGCCGCGTTGAAGCGATCGATCATCGGCTTGATCTGGGCTTCCAGCGCGTTGCCGCGGGCCTGGGCCTGATCAAACTGCGGCTTGTAGGTAACCGGGCGCTGCTGCTGGGCCACGCGGAAGGCATCGGTGTTGCTCACCGCTGCCTGAAGATTGGCCACAGCGATACCCTGAACGACGTTCGAAGCCGGGGCGGCCGCAGCGACAGGAGCAGCTTCCTTGTCATTCTTCTTCTGGGCCAGCGCCGGCTGGGCCGAAAGCGCGACAAGCGAAATCGCGGCGACCAGCGCCGAGTTACGGATCAGTTTCATCAGAATTGTGTTCCTACGTTGAAAGTAAAGCTCTTGGTGTCGTCAGCCGAGCTCTTCACGAGCACCTTGGCAAAATCGATGCGGAAGGGACCGAACGGTGAGTTCCAGTTCACCCCGATCCCGACAGAGACGCGCGGCTTCTTGGTGTTGCCGACGAAGAATTCCTGGAACGGCGTGCTGGCAATAACCCCGTCGGTCGAGCCCGTGCAGGTTGCCGGCAGGGTCGGGATCGCAGCCTGCGAGCTAGCCGAGCCGGTTGTCACCGCACCGTTGCAGACGATCGAATAAGGGAAGTTGAGCGGCTCGACATTCGGCCGGCGCAGCCCCCAGACCGCACCCACATCGACGAACACCGACGGCCGCAGGCCCAGTTCGCGGGCCCCGGAACCAAGCGGAATCTCAAGCTCGGCATGCCCCAGGTAATAGTACTTGCCGCCCAGCGCATCATCGCCCCAATTGTCGCGATCGGGCGAGAAGTTGTCCGCCACCCCATCGCCGTTGGTATCGATGAAGAACTTGCGCAGCACGCGCGGACCAACGCCGCGAATATCAAACCCGCGCATTTCCGGCTCGCCCAGATAGAACCGGTCGGTCAACCGGACTGGCTCGATCCCGGCGCCGCGCGTTTCGAACGACTTGATCAGACCGCCTTCACCGCGCAGCGAGAAGATCCAGCCCTTGCCGATCGGCCAATACTGGGCGACGTTCCCGCGCAGGCGGCCATATTTGACCGAACCGCCAAGGCCGGCAAATTCGGCCGTGACTGAGGCCGATCGGCCGCGCGAGGGACGAATGCGGCTGTCGAGCGAATCGTAGATCAGCGAGAGGCCCAGGATCGAGCTGGTGCGCTTGCCGATGGCTTCACACAGGTAACGACCTGCCAGCAACGGATCGCACTCACGCACCCCTGGCGTGACGCGGTCGCTGAAGAATTGGGTGGGATCCAGCGTCACGTCATCGATGTTGAACGTGTAGCTGCCGACTGCCGAAATGTATTCGGTCAGCGGGATGCCGGCGCGCAGCTGGAAGCCGGTCGTCGCCTGCTTGTAGGTCGTGTTGCGATCGTTATTCAGGTAGTTGAAGCTGTTGTAATCGCGGCGATAGACGTTGAAGCCCAGCGAGACGTTGCGATCGAACAGGTAGGGTTCGGTAAAGCTGACTTCGGCGCTCTTCGAATAGTTCGAATAGGACAGCGACAGACCGATCGTCTGGCCGCGGCCGCGGAAGTTGCGCTGCTGGACCGAGCCCTGGAAGATCAGCTTTTCAAGGCTGGAATAGCCGGCCGAAAGCTGGAGTTCGCCGGTCGGCTTTTCCTCGACATTGGCTTCCAGCACGATCCGGTCGGGGGCCGAACCCGGCTTCTGCTCAATCTCGAACTTTTCCTGGAAATAGCCGAGCGAGTTGATGCGGCTGGTCGAGCGCTTCACCTGGAGCGAGTTGAACGCATCGCCTTCGGCCAGGCGGAATTCGCGCCGGATCACCTTATCCTGAGTCAGCGTGTTGCCGTTGACGTCGATCCGCTCAACATAAACGCGCGGCGCCTCGGCGATCTGGAAGGTGATCCCCATGCTGAGGTCATCCTTGTTCCGATCGTAGTTCGGTCGGACATCGGCAAAGGCATAACCAAAGGCACCGGCGGTTTCGTTGAGCTTTTCGATGGTGTCTTCCACCATCTTGGCATCGTACCAGTCACCCTTCTTCATCGGCAGCTGGGTCGCCAGGCGGTCGCTGTCAAAGTCGCGCAGCTGGCTGTCGACCTTCACGTCGCCGAACTTGTAGCGCTGCCCTTCCTCGACCACGTAGGTCAGGATGAAGTCCTTCTTGTCCGGGGTCAGTTCGGCCACGGCCGAAACGATCCGGAAATCGGCATAGCCCTTGGTCAGATAGAACTGGCGCAGCTTCTGCTGGTCGAAGGCCATCCGGTCCGGGTCATAGCTGGTGCCCGAGCTGAAGATCTTGGTCAGCCCGGTTTCCTTGGTCACCATCTCATCCTTCAGGTCGCCGTCGTCGAACATCTCGTTGCCGATGATGTTGATCTTGCGGACCTTGGACTTGGGGCCTTCCTGGATTTCGAAGACGATATCGACGCGGTTCTGGTCCAGCAGCACCATCTTCGGTTCGACCGAAGCGGCAAAGCGGCCCTGGCGCTTGTAGAGCTCGATAATGCGGGCCACGTCAGCGCGGACCTTCGAGCGGGTGAAGATCTGGCGCGGAGCCAACTTGATTTCGGGGAGGATCTTGTCCTCCTTCAGCCGCTTGTTCCCTTCGAGGATGATGCGGTTGATGACCGGGTTTTCCTTGACCGTGATGGTCACGTTGCCGCCATCGTTGCGGATCTGGACGTCGGAAAACAGCTCGGTCGCAAACAGGTCCTTCAGCGCCTGGTCAGCGGCCTGCTGGGTATAGGGCTGGCCGATCCGCAGCTTGATGTAGGACCGGATCGTATCGGGTTCGAGCCGCTGCGAGCCGACCACGGCGATCGATTGGATCGCTGCGGGCGCTTCAGGTGCGGGGGTTGGCGCAGCCGGAGCGGCTGTTGCATCCTGGGCCAGCGCCGCCTGAGGCAGACCGCCCAGGATCGTTGTGCCAAGCAGGGCCGCGGCAATGCGGAGGGACGACTGGCGATTGCTGGCAATTCGGTTCTTCGGCACGGTTGTTCCCGTCTAGATGCTGAGCGCCCTTCGCCCACCCCTGGCGATAGCGCGGGCGCGCTACTGGCAATTCGCCGCCCTTGCCCGATGCGGCCACGCCGATCAAGCAAAGTTCCGGCGTTTTGCCCGCAGTTTTACCCTTCCCTTCGCCTAGCCGCCGAAGATCGACAGCGAGGCAATGTCGTTCAAGGTGACGAACAGCATCAGAGCCAGCATGAATGCAAGGCCGGTGCGGAACGCCCACTCCTGACTGCGCGCACCCAGCGGCTTCCGGCGGACAGCTTCTGCCGCGTACATAGCCAGGTGCCCGCCGTCGAGCGTGGGGATTGGCAGCAGGTTAATGAATGCCAAATTAATTGAGATCAGCGCCGCGAAGGAGACGAAGGAAAGCCAGCCGAGCGAGAACTGCTCGCCCGAGTATTTGGCGATCTTGATCGGCCCGCCCAGCTCGTCGAGCGGACGCTCACCCGTGACGATCTGGACCAGGCCGGCGGCCATGGTGCGGATGATGCCCATCGACTGATCGAAACCGGTCGCTACCGCCTTGAACGGACCTACGTCCTGGAATTCCATCGCCGCCGGGCGGATGCCCAGCAGGCCGCGGCGAATCTCGTTGCCGAAGCGGTCAACCTGGACATCGGTGGCCAGCTTGACCGGCTGGGTAAAGCTAACCCCGCCCCGCTCCGCCGCCACGGTCACCGTGCGGCCGGGATAAAGCGCCACGCGCTCGGCGATGTCCATGAAGCTCTCGACCGGCGCCCCATCGATCGCGACGATCCGGTCACCGGCCTTGAAGCCGGCCGCCTGGGCCACCGAGCCTTTGGAAAACTCGCCAATCACCGGGGCGGCAGTGGGCACGCCATAGGCCATGTTGAAAGCAGCAAAGATGCCGACCGCAACAAGCAGGTTCATCAGCGGACCGGCCAGCATGATCAGCGCGCGCTGCCACAGCGCGGCATACTGGAACATGCCGCGTTTCTCTTCCGGCGTGGCCTGGGCCGCGTCCGGGTTGGGTACAGATGTGGCGTTCATGTCGCCCGCGAACTGGACATAACCGCCCAGCGGCCAGGCCGCGAGCCGCCAGCGCGTGCCGCGCTTGTCGGTCCAGCCAGCCAGTTCGCGCCCGAAACCGACCGAGAAGACATCGGCTTTCACCTTGAACGCGCGGCCCACCAGGTAGTGGCCCAACTCGTGCAGCACCACCAGGGGACCCAGCACCAGCAGGAAGGCACCGATCATCATCAGCACGGAAGGGGATTCGGTCACTATGTTACCAACTCCAGAACGCTGCACGCTTCGGCCCGCGCCGCCGCATCGATGGCCATGACATCGGCCAGGGACGCGGGAGATGGCGGGGCATAACGCGCCAGCACTTGTTCTACCAATACCGCAATACGGGTGAATGGAAACTTGCCATCAAGAAAAGCCGCTACGGCCACTTCGTTGGCAGCATTGAGCACCGCCGGTGCCGCCCCGCCCGCTTCGGCCGCAGCGCGGCAAATCCGGGTGGCGGGAAAACGCTCCTCATCGGCGGCGCGGAAGGTCAATTCACCGATTGCCGCCAGATCGAGCGGGGCGAGCGGCGTTTCCATCCGCTGCGGCCAGGCCAGGCACGAGGCGATCGGCACGCGCATGTCGCTGGGACCCAACTGGGCAAGCGTCGAGCCATCGCGGTATTCAACCATTGAATGGATCACCGACTGCGGGTGCACGATGATCTTCAGCTTATCGAGCCCGACCGGGAACAGGTGGTGCGCCTCGATCAGTTCCAGCCCCTTGTTGAACATGGTGGCGGAATCGACGCTGATCTTGGCACCCATCGACCAGTTCGGATGCTTGACCGCCTGGGCTGGGGTGGCGGTGCGAAGCTGCTCCAGCGTCCAGTCGCGGAACGGACCGCCACTGGCGGTCAGCGTGATGGAGCGGACGTTATCGTAACTATTTCCTGCAAGACACTGAAAAATAGCGTTATGTTCGCTGTCGGTCGGCAGCAGGGTTGCACCGCTGCGGGCGACAGCAGCGGTCATCACCGAGCCGGCCGCCACCAGCGCTTCTTTATTGGCCAGCGCCACAGCCCGGCCTTGCTCAATCGCCGCCATGGTCGGAGCCAGGCCCGCGCAGCCGACGATCGCGGCCACGGTGATGTCGGCCTCGCGGGTGGCGGCCTCAACCAGCGCCGCCTCGCCGCCTGCCGCCTGGATATTGGTACCGGCAAGAGCCTCGCGCAGCGCCGGGAGGGCTGCCTCATCCGCCACCACGGCCACTTCAGCCGAAAACTCGCGGGCCAGTTTGGCCAGTTCCGCCGCATTGCCATTGGCGGTCAACGCCACCACGCGCCACTGTCCCGGCTGACGCCGGATCAGGTCAAGCGTCGAAGCGCCGATCGAACCGGTAGCGCCGAGGACCGAGACCGACCGCATCACAGCCCGCTTAGCCCCGCCAGCAGCGCGGCTAGAAAGCTGACGGCGATCAGGCCATCGACCCGGTCGAACAACCCGCCATGGCCGGGGATCAGCTTGCCCGAATCCTTCACGCCCGCCCGGCGCTTCATCCAGCTTTCGAAGAAGTCGCCCGCCTGGGCCACGATTGCCGCCAGCACGGCCAGACCCAGCACCTGCCACCAGGCCGGAGTAGCCGCGCTCAGCTTGGCCGACAGTACGAGAACCGCCAGCGCGCCCAGGATCCCGCCCAGCAGCCCGGCCCAGGTCTTGGACGGACTGATCGCCGGGGCGATCTTGGGTCCGCCAATCGCGCGGCCGGTGAAATAGGCGCCGATATCGATCGCGGCGACCAGCGCAATGAGGGTCAGCACATCGGCAAAGCCGCGCTCCCCCTCGCGCATCAGCATCAGCATGGCCGCTGCGGGCGCGAGATAGAGGATCCCGCCCAGCGTCCAGAAGGTCTCGCGCAGCGGCGAAGGGTTCATGGCCCGCACCAGCGCTCGCCATTCGTAGAGCACGCCGCCCGCGACCACCATCACGAACCCGGCCCAGGCCCAGCCGCCAAGCCACAGCGCGATGAGCGAGATGACGACAACGACGATGGCCGAGGCGACCCGCACCGGCAGGTCGGCGTTCTTGCCCTTAGCGTCCACCATAGCGCCGCTCTCGCTTGGTGAACTCCGCCAGTGCCTCGCGCAGGTGGTCGGGCGTGAAATCGGGCCAAAGCACCTCGGTAAACCACATCTCGGCATAGGCCGCCTGCCACAGCAGGAAGTTGGACAGGCGCACTTCGCCCGAGGTGCGGATCAGCAGGTCAAGCGGCGGCAGGCCGGCCGTATCCAGCTCCGCCTCGATCGCGGCCGGCGTGATCGGCCCCTTGGCCGCGGCCTTGGTCGCGGCGCGGGCAATCTCGTCCTGCGCGCCATAATTCAGCGCGATGACCAGCGTGGTGCCGTCGTTTTCAGCCGTACGGGCCAGGGCATCGTCCAGCAGGGCGACGACATCAGCAGGCAATGCCGTGTGATCGCCAATGATCCGCAGTCGCACATTGTTGGCCACGAATTCATCGATATCGGCGACGATATAGCGCTTGAGCAGCCCCATCAGCGCCGAAATCTCATCTTCCGGGCGGCGCCAGTTCTCGGTGCTGAAGGCGTAGAGCGTTAGCGCCTCAAGCCCCATTTCGCGGGCGGCGCGCACGACGGTGCGCACAGCTTCCACCCCGCGCTGGTGCCCAACGGCGCGCGGCAGGTGGCGCTTCTTGGCCCAGCGCCCGTTGCCATCCATGATGATGGCGACGTGACGCGCGCCGTGGGTGGCGCGCTTGGCCGTCACTTGCCCAGGATTTCCTGTTCCTTCTGGGCCGCGACCGCATCGGCTTCCTTGATCATTTCATCGGTCAGCTTCTGGACCTCGGTTTCGCCGCGCTTGCGCTCGTCTTCCGAGATTTCCTTCTTGTTCTCGTCAGCCTTGAGCGCGTCGATCCCGTCGCGGCGCACGTTGCGGATCGCGATGCGGGCCTTTTCGGCATAGGAATGGGCCAGCTTGGCCAGTTCCTTGCGACGATCCTCGGTCAGATCGGGGATCGGCAGGCGGATGTTGTTGCCATCGTTGATCGGATTTAGGCCCAGCCCGGCCGAGCGGATCGCCTTTTCAACCGGGGTGACATTGGCCTTGTCCCAGACCTGGACCGAGAGCAGCCGCGGCTCGGGCGCGGAGACGGTCGCCACCTGGTTGAGCGGCATCTTGCTGCCGTAAACCTCAACCGTGATCGGATCGAGCAAGGAGGTGTTGGCGCGGCCGGTGCGCAGACCGCCCAGGTCGCTGCGGAGCGATTCCACGGCGCCCTTCATGCGGCGTTCCAGATCGGCCTTGTCGTATTTGGCCATGGTTCTAACCCTTCTTCACGATTGTCTGCGTCCCCTGTCCGGCAAGCACCTTGGCCAGGTTGCCCTGTTCGCGGATCGAGAAGACGACGATGGGAATGTTGTTGTCACGGCACAGCGCCACTGCGCTGGCGTCCATAACCTTCAGGTTATCAGCCAGCACTGTGTCGTAATCGACTGTATCGTAACGCTTGGCTGCGGGATTGGTCTTGGGATCGCTGTCATAGACCCCGTCAACCGAGGTGCCCTTCAGCAAGGCATCGCACTTCATTTCGGCGGCGCGCAGCGCGGCACCGGAATCGGTGGTGAAATAGGGTGCGCCAACGCCAGCGGCGAAGATCACCACCCGCCCTTTTTCAAGGTGCCGTTCGGCCCGGCGGCGGATGACGGGTTCGCAGACCTTGTCCATCTCGATCGCCGACTGGACGCGGGTCGGCACGCCCAGCTGCTCCAGCGCGTTCTGCATGGCGAGCGCATTCATGACCGTGGCGAGCATGCCCATGTAATCGGCCTGGGCCCGGTCCATGCCCTTGGCCGCCCCGGCCATCCCGCGGAAGATATTGCCACCGCCAATGACGAGACAGATTTCGAGGCCCGATTCCTTGGCAGCTTTCACCTCGGCGGCCAGCTCGGCCACGAATTCGGGATCGATCCCGAATTGCTGCTGCCCCATCAACACTTCGCCCGAGAGTTTCAGGAGGATACGCTTGTAGCGGGGCTGGGACATGGGGTTGGGCATCGCTCTCACTGGGGTTTGCGCGGCCTTATACCGAGGACCGCGCAAAGCCAAGCCGGGAGGCGTTGCAAGCCCCCGGCAAACCGCCCCGCTCACCCCATCGGGTAGCGGATTTCCTTCGAAACCTTGTCGATCGCCTTCAACACCTCGTCCGACAGGATCAGGTCCCCAGCCGCAAAGATGTCCTCCAGCTGGTCCTCGCGCGTCACGCCGACGATGGTCGAGGCGACGAAATCGTGCTGCTTCGACCAGGCGACTGCCAGCGTCGTGGCGCTGATCCCGGCTTCGGCGGCAATCGCCATGAACCGCTCGGTTGAGGCGAGCGAGCGTTCGTTGACGAAGCGCTTGGCCATGACCTGCTGGCGCCCTTCCATGCCGAGATAGCGCGAGAACCGCGCCCCATCGGGCCGCGCGCCAGCCTGGTACTTGCCGCTCAGCACCCCGCCGGCGATTGGCGAATAGAGGATCAGGCTGACCCCTTCCTTGCGGCAGACCTGGGCCAGCTCATCCTCGAACCGGCGGTTGTTCAGGCTGAAATTGTTCTGGATCGTCTGGTAGCGGACCGTGCCGAGCCGCTCTGCTGCCGCGATCGACTTCATCAGGCCCCAAGAGGTTTCGTTGGAACAGCCGGTAACCCGCACCTTGCCTTCGCGCACCAGCTCGTCGAGCACTTCCATCGTCTCGTCATAGGACGTGTCATGGTCGGGCCAGTGGGTCTGGTAGAGATCGATGTAATCGGTCTGCAGCTTGCGCAGGCTGTCTTCCACCGCGGTGATGATATTGCGGCGATCTAGCGCGGTCATGCCGGAGCGCTTGGGGCTGCGGAACCAGACGTGGCTGGGGCCGGAAACCTTGGTCGCCATGATGATCGCATCGCGCGGCTTGGTCTTCATCCAGCGGCCGACGATCTCCTCGGTCCGCCCCACCCACTTAGTATCGGGCGGCACGGGATAGCCCTCGGCGGTGTCATAGAAGTTGATCCCGAAATCGAAGCAGCGATCGAGGATGCGGTGCGCCTCGGCCTCGTCGGTCTGGTTGCCGAAGGTCATGGTCCCCATGCAGATGTCGGTGACGGTGATGGCCGATTTGCCTAAGCGGTGGGTCTGCATGGTCTCTTCTCCCTGTTTCGCTTTGCGGCGCTGATGGGGCGCAGGCGGCCCTTACGTCAACTGCGGACAAGCAAAAAGGGCCCGCCCGAAGGCGAGCCCTCTCTGTTTTGTCAGCCCCGGAATACCGGGGAGAAGCTTAGTTCAGGCCGGCGGCAGCAGCGACTTCGGCAGCGAAATCGCTGACTTCCTTTTCGATGCCTTCGCCGAGCTGGAAGCGGACATAGTCCTTCAGCACGATCTTGGTGCCGGCAGCCTTGCCGGCCGCCTCGACCACCTGGGCAACCGGGGTCTTGTTGTCCATGACGAACAGCTGGCTGAGCAGCGCGTTATCCTTGGCGAACTTGGCGACCGCGCCATCGACCATCTTGGCCTGCACTTCGGCGGGCTTGCCCGATTCGGCAGCCTTTTCGGCGGCGATCTTGCGTTCGCGCGCGATCATCTCGGCATCGAGGTCGTCAGCGTGCAGCGCCAGCGGGAACGCCGCAGCGATGTGCATGGCGATCTGCTTGCCCAGCGGTTCCAGCACGTCGGCGCCGGCTTCCGATTCCAGCGCGACCAGCACGCCGATCTTGCCGAGCATTGGCGCGGCGGCGTTGTGCATGTAGGGCACGACCAGACCGCTGCTGACCGAAACGGTCTTCATGCGGCGGACCTGCTGGTTCTCACCGATGGTGGCGACGTTGTTGGTCAGGGTATCGGCAACGGTGCCGCCGCCCGGATAGGCTGCAGCCTTGAGCGCCTCGACATCGTCCGAACCAAGGCCGAGGGCGGCTTCGGTGGTCTTACGCACGAAGTCCTGGAACTGATCGTTCTTGGCAACGAAATCGGTTTCCGAGTTGACCTCAACCGCAACGCCCTTGGTGCCGGCAACGGCCACGCCGACCAGGCCCTCGGCCGCAGTACGGCTGGACTTCTTGGCGACGGCCGCGAGGCCCTTGGCGCGCAGCAGATCGACCGCGGCTTCCATGTCGCCGCCGGTTTCGTCCATTGCCTTCTTGCAATCCATCATGCCGGCGCCGGTGCGCTCGCGCAGGTTCTTCACGTCAGTGGCGGTGTAAGCCATTGAACTGGTCCTTCTTGAATGGAACTGGCGGCCGGGACCATTGGCCCCGGCACGCTACAGGTTGGTGACAGAAGCTGAACCCGAAGGGCTCAGGCTTCGGTCGAAGCTTCTTCCGCGGCGGCTTCAGCCGGGGCGACTTCCACCACGGCTTCTTCAACCGGGGCTTCTTCCAGCGCACCGACATCGACGCCCGAATCCACCACGCCTTCGCGGCGACCCTTGGTCGCGGCAGCGGCAACGGCTTCGCAGTAGAGGCGGATGGCGCGGCTGGCGTCATCGTTCGCCGGGATCGGGAAGGCGATGCCATCGGGCGAGACGTTCGAATCGAGGATCGCGACGACCGGGATACCCAGGACGTTGGCTTCCTTGATCGCCAGCTCTTCCTTGTTGGCGTCGATCACGAACATCACGTCCGGAATGCCGCCCATGTCGCGGATGCCGCCGAGCGACAGTTCGAACTTGTCACGCTCACGCGTCAGCTGGAGCACTTCCTTCTTGGTCAGGCCCGTGGTGTCACCCGACAGCTGCTCTTCCAGCGCCTTGAAGCGCTTGATCGAGCCCGAGATGGTCTTCCAGTTGGTGAGCATGCCGCCCAGCCAGCGGTGGTTGACATAGTGCTGACCCGAAGCGCGAGCGGCCTGGGCGATCGGTTCCTGCGCCTGGCGCTTGGTGCCGACGAACAGCACCTTGCCGCCGGCCTGGACAGTGGCCGAAACGAACTCGAGTGCGCGGGCCATCAGCGGCACGGTCTGCGACAGGTCAAGGATGTGGATCCCGTTGCGGGCGCCGAAGATGTACGGCTTCATCCGCGGGTTCCAGCGGTGGGTCTGGTGGCCGAAGTGGGCGCCGGCCTCGATCAATTGCTGCATGGTGACGACGGGAGCCGCCATAGGTAATTCCTTTCCGGTTTACTGCCTCTGGAAAGCTGGGACCGTGCGGAGCTCCCGCTGCGGAACCGGTATGTGTGCTTTCCATGTGGATTTGCCGTCACCGGAGGGAATCCCCGGATCGAGCGGGGCCGCCCTTAACGGCTGAATGGCGCAGAATCCAGCCCAAAAGCACTGGCCCGCGCAAAGGCGCCGAAAAACCCGCTTGACAGGATGGAACAAATAGAGAACATTGCGACTCATCGAGGAACAGCCGCTGTTCTTCCACATGGTTATCAACAGGAAGTCCACAGGACAATACCCGTCCTGAAGCAAAAGGAACGACACGATGATCGCGCTTCTGGTCCTGGCCGCCACCGTCCTTGCCCTCTCGTCGGGCGCGATTGCCGCCTCGTGGCAGCGTTACGGACAGGCCGCGCTCAGCGCCCGGCAGGACTGGCGCGATTGCCCGCAGAGCCGCGAGGTTCGCTTCCAGATTGTCGAATACGGCGCGAAGCCGAAGGGCAAGGTGATTGCCCTGCCGATCAGGCCGAAGGCGGTTCCGGCCTATCGCCAGTCGCTGCGCGCTGCCGCTTGAACCGGCCATAGATCGCCATGCCTACCGGCATCAGCGCCAGGTAGACCACGCAGATCCCGACCAGGGTCCACCACGGTTCGGTCAGTAGCGCCGCGCCAACCAGGCCAAACAGTGCCAGCAATTCAAGCCGGACTGACCGGCGCGGGCGCAGCCGCCCCCAGGTTAGCGTCGGCACGGCCGAGATCAGCAGGAAGCCGACGAAGACCAGCCAGGCGCCTACGGCCAGCGGATCGCGCACTTCTTCGCGGCCCGTCGCAATCCAGAGGTACATCGGCAGGAAAGCCAGCCCTGCCCCGACCGGAGCCGGAACACCGGTCAGAAAACCGGCCGCCTTGCGTGGCTCATCGGCCATATCGATCCGGGCGTTGAACCGCGCTAGCCGCAGCGCGCAGCCAATCGCGAAGGCCAGCGCCGCAAACCAGCCGAGCCGCGGCAGGTCCTGCAGCGACCACAGAAACAGGATCAGCGCCGGGGCCACCCCGAAGGAGACATTGTCCGCCAGGCTGTCGAGCTCGGCGCCGAAGCGCGACTGGGCGTTGAGCAGGCGGGCGATCCGCCCGTCGATCCCGTCGAGCACCCCGGCCACGACCACGGCCAGGATCGCCTTCTCCCATTCGCCGGTAATGGCGAAGCGGATCGAGGTCAGCCCCATGCACAGCGCGGCGGCCGTGATCGCATTGGGCACCATGGCCCGCAGTGTCAGCCCCCCGCGCAGTGTCGGGTCGGTCACTGGCTTACACCCTCAATCAGCAGCGTCTGGCCCAGTTCGGCCAGCACGGTTTCGCCAGCCACGATCTTCTGGCCCAGCAGCACGCGCGGCTCGGTCCCGGCCGGCAGGTAGACATCGACTCGGCTGCCAAAGCGGATCAGGCCGACGCGCTGCCCAACGGCGAGCATGTCACCCGGCTTGACGAAGGGCACGATCCGCCGCGCCACCAGGCCGGCGATCTGGGTAAAGCCGATCGCCACCCCGTCCCCACGCTCGATCAGGATGTGCTGGCGCTCATTCTCTTCGCTCGCCTTGTCGAGATCGGCGTTCATGAACTTGCCGGGCATATAGACCACGCGGCGCACCGTGCCGCCGATCGGGGCGCGGTTGATGTGGACATCGAACACCGACATGAAGATCGAGATGCGGGTGACCGGCCCGGGCGCCAGCCCCTTGGTGCCGCTGCCATCGTCAATCACCAGCTCGCGCGGCGCCTCAACCTGCTGGATCAACGTAACCAGGCCATCGGCCGGGGCAACGATGAAGCGGTCCTCTTGCGGCGTGACGCGGACCGGATCGCGGAAGAAGGCGCAGATCCCCAGCACCAGGAAGCCAAGCGGCCAGGCCAGCGTTTCCCAGGCGAAGAAGGCGGCGGTCGCGCTGGCAATGCCGGCGATCGCCGCAAACTTGTGCGCTTCGGGATGGATCCGCGGCCACTGCCAGGTGGCTTCGCCGCGTCCCCGGTTGTCGAGAATTTCGTTGGCCATGACTCAGGCTACCTTGCGCACGAAGACGGTGCCAGCAGAATAGCCTGCGCCGAAGGAACAGATCAGCGCGGTATCGCCCGCCGCCAGATCGCTGTTGTGAAGATGGAAGGCAATGATCGAGCCCGCGCTCGAGGTATTGCCATAGGTATCGAGCACCGTCGGGCTCTCGTCCTCATCGGCTTCATGGCCCAGCACGCGCTGCGCGATCAGGCGGTTCATGCCGGAATTGGCCTGGTGCAACCACAGCCGCCGCAGCGAAGCCGGGTCGATCCCGAGATCCCCGGCGTGCTCCACGATCATGCTGGCGACCATCGGCACCACTTCCTTGAACACCTTGCGCCCTTCCTGGACGAACAACTTGTCTGGCGTGCCGATGGTTTCCGGCGTGGCGGCGTTGAGGAAGCCGAAATTGTTGCGGATGTTGTTGGAGAACGCGGTCTTCAGCCGGGTCCCGACAATCTCCCAGTGCTTGGCCGGGGCCATGTCCTTGGCCTCGACCAGCACGGCGGTCGCCACGTCACCGAAGATGAAATGGCTGTCGCGGTTCTTCATGTTGTTGTGGCCGGTGCAGATCTCCGGGCTGACCACCAGCACCGAGCGGGCATTGCCGGCGCGGATGAAGTCCGCCGCCGTCTGGATGCCGAAAGTGGCAGAGGAGCACGCGACGTTCATGTCGAAGGCAAAGCCCTCGATCCCCAGCGCCTGCTGGATCTCGATCGCCATGGCCGGGTATGGCCGCTGCATGTTCGACGCGGCGCAGAGCACGGCATCGACATCCTTGGGATTGCGCCCGATCGATTGCAGCGCATCGAGCGCCGCCTTCACGCCGATCTCGGCCATGACCGAGAGCTCGTCGTTCGAACGCTCGGGCCAGCGCGGCCCCATGATCTCGGGATCGAGCGTCGGCGCCTTGCTCATCACATGGCGCGACTTGATGCCGCTGGCCTTCTCGATGAACTCGGCCGAGCTGGGCTGCAGCTCTTCCACCGTGCCGGCGGCGATCTCGGCCGCGTGCCGGGCATTGTGGAGTTCCACATAGGCGTTGTAGCTGGCGACCAGCTCGTCGTTGGTGATCGTCTCGGGCGGCGTATAGAGGCCTGTCGCCGAGATCACGGGGGTGATTTCGCTCATGGCGGCGCTTCCTATCGGGCAGGAAGCCGCACGACAAGTCGATTGGCCCATTGACAGCACGGCCTGCCTTGTCCAAAGGCGCGCTCTCTCGGCCGGACGGTCCCTTCGGGGGCCAACATCCGGGGCAACCCGGCACCGGCAAATGGTGTGGACAGGTGGCCGAGTGGTTAAAGGCAGCAGACTGTAAATCTGCCCGCGCAAGCGTACGCTAGTTCGAATCTAGCCCTGTCCACCACCATCCCCTAGTGACACCCGATGATCAGGGGATTCGCCGCATGAGCCGTAATCGTGACACCAAGCCCAGCCGCGCCCTGCGGGGCCGCGCCGGACGCATGCAGGGCGGGCGCGGTTCGGGCCGGGCCAGTGCCGGGGCCGTGCGGCTGTGGGGCCGCCATGCGGTAGAAGCCGCGCTCAAGAACCCGGATCGCAACCACCGCAAGCTGTGGGCAACCCGCGAAGGCGTCGCCTCCTTGGATGGCGAGCTGCCGGCTGACTTCAACGTGGAGTATGCGCAGCCGGCCGATCTGGCGCGCCTTGTCGCCCGCGATGCGCCGCACCAGGGGCTGGTGCTGGAATGCGACGGACTGGAAGACGTGTTCCTGGATGAAGTGATGCAGGGCGATCCGGCCCGGCCGCTGGTCGTGCTCGACCAGGTCACCGATCCGCACAATGTCGGCGCGATCATGCGCTCGGCCGCCGCCTTCAACGCCGCCGCGATCGTGACGCAAGACCGGCACTCTCCGCCCGAATCCGGCACCCTCGCCAAGTCTGCCTCAGGCGCGCTGGAAGTCGTGCCGTGGGTGCGGGTGGTCAACCTGGCCCGCGCGCTCGAGGAAATGGCCGAAGCGGGCTATTGGCGGATCGGCCTGGACGGCGAAGGCAAGGCCACCCTGGGTGAAGCCCTTCCGGCCGGCCCGGTAGCACTGGTACTCGGTGCCGAAGGCGAAGGCATGCGCCACAATATCATGCAGCACTGCGATGCGATCGCCCGCCTGCCAATGTCGGGCGCGGTCGAAAGTCTCAATGTTTCCAATGCCGCAGCTATCGCGCTATATGCGATGACCGTTCGCCCGCAGGAATAGCCATCATGACCTCAGCCGCCCGCCGCCTCGCCGCTTCGTTCATCGCTGCGGCGACGCTGCTGCTGAGCGGTTGCTTCGTTTCGCCCGGCAGCTTTACCTCCGCGATCGACCTGCGCAAGGATGGCCGCTTCAACTATTCCTACAACGGCGAGATCTACCTCCTGGGGCTGAGCAAGCTGGCCGAACTGGGCAGCAAGGCCAAGGAAGCCGAGCCCTTCAAGGCAGTCACCTGCTACACCGACGATGAAGAGATGAAGGAACGCGAGTGCACGAAGGACGAACTCGCCAAGCAGAAGGCCGACTGGGAGGAAGACCGCAAGGCTGATGAGGCCCGAAAGAAGCGCGATTCAGACATGATGAAAGTGATGCTGGGCGGAATCGACCCCTCCAGCCCCCAGGCAGCCGAGGAACTGGCGCAGCGCTTGCGCCGCCAGGCCGGCTGGAAATCGGTGGTCTACAAGGGAGATGGGCTGTTCGTGGTCGATTTCGCGATCAGCGGCCATCTCGATTACGATTTCCAGTTCCCAACCATGGAACGCTTCCCCATGGCCAACGCCTTTGTCGTGCTCAACAAGCGCGCCGATGGCGCGGTGCGGATGGATGCCCCGGCCTTTGGCCAACCTGCCCAGGGCAACCCGATGGCCAGTATGGGCCAGCTTGCGGCAATGGGCGCAGCACTCGGTTCGGACAAGGATGGTAAGGACGACGGCCTGAAGCTGCCCGAACTGAATGGCACGCTGGTGCTGACGACTGACGGCACAATCCTGGCCAACAACACCGACGAAGGCCCCGTCGCGGGTACCACGGGTCAGCGGCTGGAATGGAAAATCACCCCGCGCACCACCACCGCGCCAACCGCATTGGTGCGGCTGGGGGGCTGAGCGCTATTCGACAGCGATGGTAGTCGTCATAGTCACCTTGCGGGTGACCGGCTTCTTGTCGGCATCAAGGTAGGGCTTCATTTTCTTCGTATTGCCGCAAAAACCCGCCAAGCGATTCATGGACGTGGCGGCAGCCCCTTCCAGCACCACCTTGCAATCCGTGACGTCACCATTGGCCTGGACGGTATAGGTTGTAACGGCCTGGCCCGGTTCAGGCGGCGTGATCGCGGGCAAAACCCAGCGGACACGGTTGGCGTAGGTGCCCTCGATTGGATTATCCTTGCTGTCCGTAGCAGGGGTGAACCGCGCCCGCTGGGTCACCAGCCGGCAGGTCGTTTCATCGAGCCGCGGGGAGCCGCTTGAGGCGCTGATCCGGCAGTCCTTGACGCGGCCCTGGGTATCAACAGTAACGGTAAAGCCGGTAGTCCCCTGTTCGTTGGCCCGCAGCGAATCGGCGGGATAGTCAGCGGTCATGACCCACGATCCGGGATAGCTCATCGGTTTCGGCGCACGCGGATTGAAGGCACCTTCGCCAATTTGGATTGGCAAGGCCGGCGGCGGCGGGGGTACCAGCGTGGGTGGAGTGACGACAGACTCCGCGGAAGCGGCCTGGGCGAGCAAGAGAATAGCGAGCATAGTCATACGTTTGAGATATCAGGCTGCTCCGCCAAAACAAGCGAAACCGCGACCACCTTGCCCGCGTAGCTATCGCACCATAAGGGTCCGCCATGGCCCATCCCATTTCGCCCCTCGCCCGCCCCTTCCCCGCGATCCCGCCGATTGCCGGCGTCACCCCGCGCGTCGCGCGCGCCGGGTATAAGGATTGGGGCCGCTGCGATCTGACCTTTGTCGAACTGGCCGAAGGTACGGCGGTGGCCGGGGTCTTCACGCGCAATGTCTGCTGTTCGTCCGAGGTCGAGCTGGGGCGGCAGAACGTGGCCCAGGGCCGCGCGCGGGCGCTGGTGGTCAATGCCGGCAATTCGAACGCCTTTACCGGCTATCGCGGGCGCGAGGCGGTCGAGGCAATCATGGTCCAGGTCAGCGCGCATCTGGGATGTCCGCAGGAACAGGTTTTCGTCTCCTCCACCGGGGTGATCGGCGTGCCGCTGCCCAAAGACAAGGCCAAGGCCGGGATCGAGGCGGCGTTGCTGGCCGAGCCGTGCGACTGGCAAGCCGCCACCGAGACGATCGGCACCACCGATACCTTCGCCAAGGGCGCGATGGCCAAGGCCGTGGTCGATGGCCGGACGGTTACGCTCGGTGCGATCATCAAGGGCAGCGGCATGATCGCGCCCGATATGGCGACCATGCTGGGCTATATCTTCACCGACGCGGCGGCCGAGCCAGGCTTCCTACAAGCCCTGCTCTCCGCCGCCAACCAGCGGACCTTCTCATGCATCACGGTCGATAGCGACACCTCGACCAGCGATACGGTGCTGGCCTTTGCCACCGGCGCGGCCGGCAATGCTCCGCTGACTTCGTTCGACAGTGCTGGCGCCGATGCCTTTGCCGCCGCGCTGGAAGATGTTTGCCGGCAGATGGCGCACCTGGTCGTCCGCGACGGCGAAGGCGCGCAGAAGTTCATCGCCGTCACCGTCAGCGGCGCAGTCAGCGACGAGAGCGCCCGCAAGGTTGGCCTCGCCATTGCCAACTCGCCGCTGGTCAAGACCGCCATCGCCGGCGAGGACGCCAATTGGGGCCGAGTGGTGATGGCCGTGGGCAAGGCCGGCGAACCCGCCGACCGTGACCGCCTGTCGATCGGCTTCGGCGGCACCTGGGCCGCGCGCGAGGGCCAGCCGCTGGCCGATTACGATGAGGCGCCCGTGGCCGCGCACCTCAAGGGCCAGGACATTTCGATCGAGGTCGATCTGGGCCTGGGCGAGGGCCGCGCCACGGTCTGGACCTGCGATCTGACCCACGGTTACATCTCGATCAATGCGGACTACCGCTCGTGAGCGCCGCGCTCGATGCGGCGGTGCTCGCGGTTATCAAGGACGCATCCGCGCGTGCCGTGATGCCGCGCTACCAGCAGCTTGAAGCCCACGAAGTGATCGACAAGTCGGTCGGCGAACTGGTCACCGTGGCGGATCGCGAGGCCGAAGTGATCCTGGCCGAGGGCCTGGCCAAGGTCCTGCCCGAAGCTACCATCGTCGGTGAGGAAGCCTGCGAAGCCAATCCCGCCCTGATGGACCGCCTGGGCGATGCGCTGTGCTGGATCATCGATCCGATCGACGGCACCAACAACTTCGCCAGCGGCAAGCCGCCCTTCGGGATCATGGTCGCCCTGGCCGAAGCGGGCGAGACGATTGGCGGCTGGATCTACGATCCGCTGCGCGGCCGCTTCTGCACCGCCCAGAAGGGCCAGGGCGCCTGGATCGACGGTGAGCGGATCAATGCTCGCTCCAGCGGCCAGACCCCGCCGATTGCAGCCATTTCACTGGTCTTTGCCGATCCGGCCCGGCGTGAAGTGCTGAAGACCCATATCGCCCCGCACTACACGCTGGTCGACATCCCGCGCTGCGCAGCCGAGCAGTATCCGCGCATCGTGCTGGGCGAGAATGACATCACGATCTTCGAGCGAACCCTGGCCTGGGATCACGCCGCGGGCGTACTGCTGCTCAACGAAGCAGGCGGCAAGGTCGCCCGGCCGGACGGAAAGCCCTACCGGGTGGACGAACATCTGCGCCCCAGCCTGATCGGCGCCGCCAGCCCGGCCCTGTGGGACGAGCTGGCAGAGCGGATGGCTGCGCTTTAGAGAACGCTTTCCAGCCAGCCCTTGAGCTGGCTCTTCGGTGCGGCACCCAGCTTCTGGGCGACCGGCTTGCCATCCTTGAACAGCACCATCAGCGGGATCGACTGAACGCCAAACTGGGCGGCAGTGTCGGTGTTCTCCATGATGTCGACCTTGGCGATGGTCACCTGGTCAGCCAGTTCCTCGCTGATTTCCTCCAACGCCGGGGCGATCATCTTGCAGGGGCCGCACCAGTCGGCCCAGAAATCGACCAGCACGGGCTTGTCGGAACCCAGTACATCGGTGGCGAAGCTGGCATCGGTAACGGCTTTGGTGGCCATGGGGGAATCTCCTGAAGGGTTGTTCGTCAATCTAGGAAGCCGCGCGCGCTTCGGCAATCGCTGTGGTTCAAAAGCTTTCCTGCGCGGCCAGCAATGCCTGCTTGTGAACATTGAGCAGTTCGTCCGGCAGGGCAATCAGACGCGGCACCTGGGTGTAAAGCAGCGCCGCCTCGATCCTGCGGCCCGGATAGGCCGCCTCAAGTGCAGCAGCATAGGCTGCCATCTGACGCAGGATCGAGGCCGGCACGGCATCAAGGCTTTCCGGCGGACGCCGCGCAGTCTTGAAATCGATCAGACGGATCCGGTCGGGCAGGATCGTCATCCGGTCGATCGTGCCGACTACCACCTGCCCGCCTACCGTAGCGGCGATCGGCACTTCGGCCAGTGCTCCCGGTGCAAACAGGTCAGCCCAGGCCGGTTCGGCCAGCACGGCCAGCGCGGAACGGATCATGTCGGCCCGTTCCGGCGCCGTGAAATCGCCGCCATTGTTCGCCAGCCAGGCCTCGGCCGCAGCCTTGCGCTCTGACACCGGCAGTTCGGGCAGCCGTTCGAGCAGCTTGTGTAGCAGGACACCACTCGCGGCGGCCTGCCCGGCCCCGGGCGGGAATGGCGGATCGGTCGCCAGGTCTTTGCCCAGCGACGAAGGCGCGAGCGGACGCGGTGGGCGCGGTTCCGCAGCGACCGGGCGCTCCAGCCAGGCCGGCAGCAGCGGCAGCTCGCCGCCCTCGCCCGGCTTGGGCGGGGCCGGCACCTGCGGAGCTGCGCCAAAGGTCACCGTTGCGCCCCAGCGCGGGTCCTCAATCCAGTCGGCCTCGTCAAACAGCCCAGCGAGGCGCGCGTACCAGCTGTCGGCATGCGGCGCCTTCTCCCGCGCGGTCAGCGCGCCACCGATGAACAGCGCCTCCTCGGCCCGGGTCATGGCGACATAGAGCAGCCGCCAATGCTCTTCCATTTCGGCCTTGGCATTGGCCGCGATAACGTCGGCAATCCGGCCAAGTTGCTGACTTTGCGGCAGGCCGGGGAGCGGGATCACCTTGCCGCTGAGCGGATCTTCCAGCTCGACCGGGCTGCCCCGGCTGCGCGCCGGGTTGTCAGCCGCGTCGGCCAGGATCACGATCGGCGCCTGCAAGCCCTTCGAGCCGTGGACCGTCATCACCCGCACTTCGTCGCGGCTCTTGCCGGCCTCGCGCTTCAGCTCGCTGGTGCCGGCATCGAACCAGCGGATGAAGCCGGTCAGGCTCGGCACCTCGTTCGCGGCATAGGCCCCGGCGGCGTTGAGCAATTCGTCGATCGGATCGTTCGCCTCGGTCCCCAGCCGCGCGACCAGCCGCTTGCGACCTTGCCATGGCCCGGTCAGGATCCAGTGGAGCAGGGCCCGCGGCGGCTCGTAATCTGCGATCCGCAGCAGTTCACCCAACTGGTGCCAGGTGCGGTCCACTTCGGGCACGCCGCGAGAATTGCGCAAGTGCTCGTACAGCCCGATCTTGTCCTTGCGCCAGCCCCAGCGCAGCAGATCGTCCTGGCTCCAGCCGATCAGGGGTGAGACCAGCAGGCAGGCCAGGTTGAGCTCGTCATGCGGCTGGACCGCAAAGCGCACCGCCGCCATCAGATCGCGCACCGCCAGCGGGGTCGCCAGCCGCAGCCGGTCCACCCCGGCCACCGGCACGCCTGCCGCATGGAGCCGCGCCACGATCAGCCCGGCCAGCTCCTTGCGCTTGCGCACCAGCACCATCACGTCGCCGGCCGTGGCGCGGCGGGCCTTGCCCTCGGCCTCACCCTTGACCAGCGGGAAGCCATGATCGAGCCAGTCCCGCACTTGCCGCGCGATCCGCTCCGCCATCTGGCGATCCCCGCGCGATAGCCAGCCCTCGGCCCCTTCGTCGGCGGGCTCCCCTTCATCACCGTTGGCACTTTCGCCGCCAAGCACGCGCCATAGCGTGACTTGCCCTGGCCGCTCCTGCCCGACATGCGGTTCGGGCGGCGAGGTAAGCCCCAACCCCTCATGGCCGACTTCGCCAATGGCCTTGTCGACGAACTCCAGGATCGCGCGGGCCGTGCGGAAGCTCTGGCCAAGGTCCAGATCGCGCAAGGTCCGCCCTGCCCCGCCGCCGCGCTGCTCGGCGAGGTTGGCGGCGGCATCGCGCATCATGTCGTCGACCCGCGCCTTGGCCTTGGCGAAGTTTTCCGGGCTGGTGCCCTGGAAGCGGAAGATCGCCTGCTTGTAATCGCCGACCACGAACAGGGTGCGCAGCTTGTCGTCCCGCGCGCCCTTGCCGGCAAAGAATTCATCGGTGAGCGCGCCGATGATCTGCCACTGCGCCGCATTGGTGTCCTGCGCCTCGTCGACCAGGATGTGATCGAACTGCCGGTCGAGCTTGTAGCGGATCCATTCGGACAGCTCGCTGCGGGTCAGCAGGGCCGCAGCTTGGCGGATCTGGTCGTCGAAATCGATGAACCCGGCGCGCGCCTTGGCCTCATCCCAGGCAATCGCGAACTTGCGGCCCAGTTCAAGCGCGGGGACCAGGAACTCGGCGAGATCAAGCAAGGCGCGCCGCTCCTGCACCGCGACACTGCTTAGCAGGACCGCGTCGGCGGCTTCCTCGAAGCTGCTTTCCAGCTTGCTCAGCGACTGGCGGTTCTTGGCCAGGCCCTCCTTGGTGAACAGCTCCTTGTGCAGGGCATCTAGGCTGGCCAGCCGCTCGGCCGGGCCGCTTTCCAACCAGTCGCGGATCAGTGGGGTGACCTTGGCGCTGGTGGCCGTTTTCCACCCGGAATAGGCCGCGAGGCAGCACTCCAGCGCGTCGGTATCGAACACCCCGTCGCTGCACAGGTCGAGCAGGTCGTCCGGCCCGGCATCGGCCGGCAGGCCGAGCAGGCGGTGGACCCCGTCCTTCATTGGCGGCTGCCAACCCGTTGTTCCTTCCCAGGCCTCGCGCGCGGCGGCACAGCGCAGCAGCCAGCCGGGGACCTTGTCTGGCCCCATCCGCACCGACAGCCGCGCCAGGGCATCGAGCGTTGCTGCATCGTTGGTGCGTTCGGCCGCCAGCAGCAGGTCAGCCAGGACTTCGCGCAGCAAGAGGTCCCGGTCACGGTCCTCCATCGCCTTGACGCCGGGCAGCAGCCCTGCCTCGTTCGGGAAGGCCGCCAGCAGCCACTGCGCAAAGGCGTGGATCGTATCGATCCGCAGGCCGCCGCCCGGACAATTGAGCACGGCGGCAAACAGCTTGCGGGCGCGGGCGCGGTCTTCCGGCTGGCTGGGCGCGCCGATTGCTTCGAGTTCGGTGAACAGCTGGGTGTCATCGAGCCGCACCCAACGCGCCAGCACCTCGTTGATGCGAGCGGCCATCTCGGTTGCGCCGGCCTTGGTGAAGGTCAGGCACAGGATCTGGTCGGGCCGCACGCCCTCTTCGAGCAGCAGCCGCAACACGCGGGCCGAGAGCACCTGGGTCTTGCCCGTGCCGGCCGAGGCTGAGAGCCAGACGACTTCGGACGGCTCAACCGCCGGGCGCTGTTCGTGCGTCAGGGGGAACACGCGGCTCATGCCTCTGGCTCCCCGCGCGCTTGCCATTCGTCCAGCCGCATTAGTTGGTCGTAGTCGTTGTAGCCCGGCAGATCGGGATTGAGCCGGGCAGTGAAGGCCTCGTCGCCCTTGATCCAGCGGTCGATCGCGTCGAGCAGGAATTCCTGCGTCTTGGTCAGAAATTCGTTGCGCGGCAGGCCGGCCTTGCGGCCCTCGGCGATCGGTTCATAGCAATAGCCAAACCCGGTTTCGCTGTCCTCGCTCTTGCCGAAGGACCAGTATTCGAAACCATTGGGAACTCCGGCAATCCCTTCAAAGCCCCCGGCGGCGGCCATCAGCCCCAGCGTGCCAAGCTGGAGCGCAAAGCCTTCCTGCACCTGCTTGCCCTTGGGCGGCGCGCCGGTCTTGTAATCGACCACGATCAAGCGCCCATCGGCGTCGCGATCGATCCGGTCGGCGCGGCCTTTGATCTTGACGCCGGCCAGGGCGAAGTGGCCTTCGGCTTCGCTTTTCAGAACTTCGCGGCCCAGCCCGCGGTCGCGAGTGATCTGGGCGTCGATCCATTCGAGCCCGCGTTGCAGGCGCGGCCACCACAGGCTGCGGGTGACGGGGTGGGCCTGCATCTCGGCCAGTTCTTCCGAGGCGATTGCGAGCAGCTCGCCCGCCCTGCCCCCGGCCTTGTGCCAGCGTTCCATCACCTTGTGGACGACCGTGCCCTGCCAGGCGGCGGTCGGATCGGCATCCAGCCCGTCGAGCGCGCGCAGCCGCAGGATTGCCTGCGCATAGAACTGATAGGGATCACCGCGCAGCCGGTCGATCGCCGTGACGTTGAGCGCGACATTGCGCTGCTCGGCGTTGGGGACCGGCTTGGGCTGTGGGTAAGGCGGCTGCAGCTGGGCGTGATCGATCGCCCGAGCCAGTTCGACGGCGCGACGTTCACGGTGGCCATCAGCCAGCTCGCCCAGCATCGCTTCAACCCGCAGCACGAAGCGGCTGGGGATCACCGGGCCAGCCTCATCGCGCTGG
>Ga0315901_10000072_pt1 | contig 137677 bp, 97 predicted proteins | sample LakEriMetagenome_10_FD_203761 | JGI IMG/M metagenome (GOLD analysis project Ga0315901, IMG submission 203761) | Freshwater fungal communities from buoy surface, Lake Erie, Ohio, United States - Buoy 2 MA116 | ecosystem: Environmental > Aquatic > Freshwater > Lake | place: USA: Lake Erie, Ohio... | reverse complement strand
TTCTTTGATGAAGATTGATGAAAAATCCAAGGTCTCCATGGAATTCGTTTTGAAATCTCGAACGCGAGCATTCACCATTGCCATAAAATCATCTGTCAATACAGGTATTACTGGGGCCTTGTCTATAATGATTTGATCGCAAAGCGCAAATAGTTCGTTTCGCTTCGTTTCATCAAGTTCTTTCATTGCAATTTCAAACAATTGGTCGTAATTGTTATCGATAAATTTAAACGCATTCACTTCAGCGCCATCTTGTTTGATGTTTTTGCTGTAAAACAAACTCAAGAAACTTTCCGCATCAGGATAATCTGCAATCCAACCTGAACGCCATATTTTAGCTTTTCCGTTGGCAATTGCTTTGTTGCGCTGTTCATACGAACACAGTTTGATATTTAAATCAATATTCAGGTTCTCTTTAATTTGTTGGGCTACACCTTGACACATTTTGTGAATTGAGGAACCCTCCACAGAATTGACATAAAAATCCAGTTTTGGAAACCCCTTACCGTCGGGGTAACCTGCTGCAGCTAATAGTGCTCGAGCTTCAGCTACATCGTATTTGTGACCAATAACTGTTTCGTTTTGGTAGTTTGCCATGACAGGTACAAAACCATTTTCTGCGGCCCAACCTTCGCCCTTTAGTAATTGGTTCACAATAATTTTTCTGTCTATAGCTTTGTTGAATGCTTTACGCACGTTCATGTCTCTGAATTCAGCACTTTCGCATGCGAACCCAACGTAATTCATGCTCATACTTGATTTAGATTCAACCCTGTGTTTTACGTTCTTACCCGCTTGTGCATCCTGCAAACTTCCCAAGATATTATCAATTTCATCCACTGGAATCTCCAGTACAACATCAATTTGGCGATTTCTAAAGGCGATTAATTCACTCTTTTTGTCTTTGACACAACTCATTAAGATTTTATCTAGAAAAGGAAGTTGATTGCCAAATTCATCTTTTCTCCAATACTTAGGATTGCGCGTCAAGGTAACACCTTCAGCATCCATTTTTTCCAACATAAAGGGACCTGTACCAACGGGGTGTTTACCTAATTCTGCACCGTACATTTCGAAGGCTTCTTTTGGGAAAATTCCAAGATTTGTATGAGAAAGGATTTTATCAAAACCAATAAATGGATCGTTCAAATGGATTTGAATGGTTTGTTTATCAATAACTTGTATTCCTGAGACACCTTCTTTCGGCAAGCTTTTCTTAGACCGGTTAAAGAAATCACGTGCTCCCTCAATTCGATCAACTAACAAGTAGCTCATTTTATTGATCTTTAACCCAGAGCAGGCCATCTCTAAGGTGAATTTTACATCTTCCGCTGTAACTTCTCGACCTTCTCCACCAAAGCAATCATCATCGTGAAAATGAATCCCTTTTCGGATTTTGAAAGTAAACGATTTTGCATCATCACTGACTTCATAGGATTCTGCAATGCATGGAACCACATTTAATGACTCGATATCTAATTTTACTAAAGATTCGAAAATCTGAGAATTTAAACGTTGAGCATAAATATCAATAGAAGAAATCGTAAGCAGGTTTTCCACCTTCTCAGAAGACATGAACTTAAACTCGCCACCGTATACTTTTCCACCTATTGCATTTAGATGAGATGTTTCATTCGATCCGCAAGAGGACAAAAAGAGACCCGAAATGATAGCGACAAAGTAAAATATTTTTTTCATTGAAAATAGTTTGTAGTCAAAGCAAATATATGGAAAACCACATTAATAAAAAAGGATAATTAATAACCTGATTTGGAACGCACACGCTGAAGTACTTCGCGTGCTACTTTTTTAGCTTTCTCAGCACCTGCTGCTAGCGCCTCATCCATTTCTGAGCGGTTGTGCATTAAATAATTGTAGCGTTCTCTTTGCGGCCCAAATGTTCCCATGATCAAGTCGAATAAAGCTTGCTTGGCATGACCATAGCCATAATTTCCAGCTTCATAATTGGAACGCATTGTTGCAATCTCTTCTTCAGAAGCCAATAGTTTGTAAATACCGAAAATGTTGCAACTGTCAGGATCTTTTGCATCTTCTAATTGTTTACTGTCAGTAAGGATAGCCATTACTTGCTTTCTAAGGGCCTTTTCTGGGAGAAAAATATCAATAAAGTTGTTTCTTGATTTACTCATTTTTTGCCCGTCAGTTCCCGTCACGTACATAGTGCTTTCATCAATTTTTGCTTCTGGTAAGACAAATGTATCCCCCATTTGATGGTTGTAACGCGCAGCCACATCTCTTGTCATTTCAATGTGTTGCAATTGATCCTTGCCAACAGGAACAAATTCGGCGTCATAGAGCAATATGTCGGCTGCCATTAGCATAGGGTAGGTGAAAAGTCCTGCATTCACATCTTCTAGGCGATCGGCTTTATCCTTAAATGAATGAGCAAGTGTCAAACGCTGATAGGGAAAAAAGCAACTAAGGTACCAAGCAAGTTCAGCAGTTTCAGGCACATCGCTTTGACGGTAAAATACAACCCTAGAAGTGTCTAACCCAAATGCCAACCAAGCTGCAGCAGTGCTGTACGTGTTCTCACGAAGCTCATTTCCATCTTTGATTTGAGTCAAGGAATGCATGTCTGCGATGAACAGAAATGAATCGTTTTGAGGCTGATGCGCCATTTGAATGGCAGGTTGAATGGCCCCTAAAATGTTTCCTAAATGAGGTGTTCCTGTGCTTTGTATACCTGTGAGAATTCTTGCCATAGTGCCTTTTTTTCAGTGCAAATTTAGTTTTTTTAAGACGATATCTAGATGCGATGAACAAAGTCGCGTTGGATTTGCTTAACTTTAGGTCATGACGGCGGTGAAAGGATTTTTCGGGTTCATTTGGAAATTGTATGTGGGGATCATTTTTGTCTTTTTCGCCATCCTTCTCTATCCTTTTTTCTATATTCTTCTCGCAGTTCCTGCCTGGAAAAGGTCGAGTTTTAGATTGTTTGTTTGTTGGAGTTGGTGCATGAGGTTGTTTTGTTTTTACCGAATAAGTAAAGTGCTGGACGCTGAATTACCCGAAGGCCCGTATGTTATTGTATCAAATCATTCATCTTACCTCGATATTTTTGTGATGCATTCGCTGATGTCGAAACATCCGTTTTTATTTTTAGGCAAAGGAGAAATTCTGAGCTATCCAATTATTCGGACCTACTTTAAAGGATTAAACATTCCCGTTCATCGCAAAGACAGAGCAAAAGCAGCAAGGTCATTTGGATTAGCAAAAAAGGCTGTTCAGGATGGTTGGAGCCTTGTAATTTTTCCAGAGGGTACGATACCAGATGATGGTAATCCGGCCATGTTGCCTTTTAAAGCAGGGGCATTTAAACTTGCAAAGGAATTGGCAGTGCCCATTGTTCCCATAACATTCACCAATAATTTTCAACTTTTTTCTGATCCTGAAAAGTTGTTTGGACCTGCCAAACCAGGAGTTTCCAGGGTATATATACACCCATTTTTGAGTGCTGAAAAAGTCAATGAATTTTCTGAAAAAGAATTGCTAAATACCTGCTTTGATACCATAAACGGACCTTTAATCAAAGAATTCCCCGAACTCATTAGGAATGTTCAACGTTGAATGTAAAATCATTCAAATTCATTAATTTTGCAGCATGAAATAGCCATGCACATACTTCGCGCAAGCACAAATGAAAATAACATGGCGTATTCCATATGACCTTTAAAAGACAAATTATTTACATATGAAAATTACAGAAGAAATAGTAGACCATATTGCACACCTCGCTCGTTTGGAGTTCGAAGGAGAAAAGAAAGAGGCTATCCGAAAGGATATGGAAAACATTATTTCTTTTATGGACAAACTGAATGAGGTACCAACAGACAATGTTGAACCGCTTATTTTCATGAATGATGAGGTCAATAAATTGCGTGAAGATGTCTCAGAAGATACACTAACGCAGCGCGAAGCACTGAAAAACGCACCTAAAAAAGATTCTGACTATTTCAGAATACCGAAAGTGTTGGATAAATAACAGCCACTTTTCATCCGAGCATGAAAGAAAAATCCCACGATCCTTTTGCCGTTCTTCGTTTAAAGGAATACAAATTTTATCTTGCAAATCGATTTTTGCTGACCATGGGGATTACCATGCAAAGCGTAATCGTTGGTTGGCAAGTGTATGACATTACCAAAGATGTTTTTGCGCTTGGAATGATTGGTCTTTCTGAAGCCATTCCGTTCATTGTGATTTCTATTTTTTCCGGGCATATAGCTGATACATTTAACAGAAAGAAAATCATTTTGTGGTTCACATTCCTCTTCATTATAGTGACCGGAGCGCTTTTGTACCTTTCCACCGATGCCAGTTCTTTTGTTCAACGCTATGGAACTCTTCCGATTTTTTCGATGATCGTTTTAGTGGGGGTGATAAGGGGGTTTTTATCTGCGGCATTCCCATCCATATTATCACAGATTGTGCCGCGCGAGCTGTATGGAAATGCTGCCACTTGGAACAGTACAGTTTGGCATGGTGCTTCTATCCTTGGACCATCAGTGGCGGGATTACTTATTGCTGTTGGATATACGACAGCATATACAGTGGATATCACGTTTATTGCCTTGTCGTTTTTAGCGTTTCTGTTCATTGCATCGAAACCTGTTCCTCCAAGAGAAAAGTCTGAAACACTCTTCGAAAGTTTGACATCAGGAATTAAATTTGTTTTTAAAAATCAAGTAGTGCTTGGTGCGTTGTCACTTGATCTGTTTGCGGTATTGTTTGGTGGCGCAGTTGCTTTATTACCTGCATTTGCAGAAGAAATTTTACATGCTGGTGCTGTTGAATTAGGTTTTCTCCGCGCGGCACCTGCAATCGGTGCGGTGGTCATGGCGTTTATTATTGCCTATAAACCACCTACTAAGAATGCAGGCAGAAATTTGTTTCTATCAGTAGGTGCATTTGGACTATCAACCATTTTATTTGGCTTATCAGAGAATATCTGGATGGCTTTTTTCTTCTTGTTTCTGACAGGTGCTTTTGACAATGTGAGTGTTGTCATTCGACACACTGTTTTACAGCTCGCTACACCTGACAACATGCGCGGTAGAGTTTCAGCTGTAAACGGCATTTTTATTGGTTCTTCAAACGAGATTGGAGCATTTGAATCAGGTGCGACTGCACGGGCCTTTGGCTTGAAACCTTCTATTATTGTTGGAGGAATACTGACTATACTTGTTGTTGCCGTAACGGCAAAACTAGCGCCTAAATTACGTAAATTGAATATTGATCAGTTATAGGGGTAAAATTGAAATACTCACAAATTGCTAGGTAAACTTATCGGTTAAAAAGCCCAATCGTGCTTGTCTAATTCAGTTGCGCAGGCGACTAATAATTCAATACTCGCCTTAATATCGTCTTTGTGTGCCATTTCAATCACTTGATGCAGGTGACGTGTCGGAATAGAAACCGCACCAGCGATAGAACCTCCTTCAGTCATGCGTTGAATTCCTGCCGTGTCTGTTCCACCTGCTGTTAGGATTTCCGGTTGCCATTTGATTTTGTGTTTATCGGCTGTTTTTTTCATGAATGCTACCATGCGGTAATCACAAATTGTAGAGGCATCCATAATTTTTATGGCTGTGCCTTCGCCTAGTTTTGTGATCATCTCATGTGCTGCAGCTCCTGGAAGATCGAAGGCAATTGTTGTGTCCAATCCAAATCCAAAATCCGGATTGATGCGCAGAGCGGATACATTCGCGCCTCGAATGCCCACTTCTTCCTGAACTGTAAAGACGCCGTAAATGTCATAGGGAACTTTTTTTCCTTTCAGTTTTTTAAGTGTTTCAATGAGGATAAAAACGGCCAAACGGTTGTCAAGTGATTTTCCGTTGACGCAATTTCCCATTTCAATGAATTCACGTTCACGCGTGATTGGATCACCAATGGTGACGAGTTTTTTAACTTCTTTGGCCTCCAATCCTGTGTCGATGAAATAATCAGAGAGTTTTGCTACTTTTTCACGTTCGGCAGCACTCATAACATGAATGGGCTTTGATGCCATGACACCAATTACGTCTTTCTTTCCATGAATAATTACGCGCTGAGCGGTCAATGTTTTGGGGTCAAATCCACCCAAGGTATGGAAACGGATAAAGCCTTTGTCATCGATGTGAGTCACAATGAACCCAATTTCGTCCATGTGTGCCCCAATCATCACTTTTTTTCTTTCGGCTATCGGCATGGATCCGCGTTTGATGGCATAAACGTTACCCATGTTGTCGAGCTCGAGTTCATCGGTCAAGCCTTTGAGTTCTTTAATCACCAACTCACGAATGTGTTTTTCAAATCCCGGCGCTCCTGGCACGGTGCAAATTTCTTTCAGCAGTTTTGTATTGATTGCCATCGAATAAAGTTTTAGTTAAAATTAAAAATTAAATGCAATTGAACGTCTTGAACCCTTTTGAACTATTGAACGCATTGAACTTCTTGAACCTTTTGAACACCCCGATCTGTCTTCTTTATGCTTGCATCCTGCGAGAATTAACAATTATTTACCACCTTTTAAGCAGGTGCTTTTTCCTCAAATTTTTGAGTTAACAGCCTCTAGCAGTGCGTTGTATTTTTCTAACAACTCATAATACTTTAATTTCCAGAGAGCAACCGCTTCATTTGGATCAATACTAGTTAGTTCTTTTGGTAAAACTGTGGTCTGCGGAGTGATGAAACCGTCGATTTCGTTTGAAAAATCATGGTGAATAGTTTTTCCTATTTCAAGAATGTAGTCAAGAGACAATTGAGGATTTTCAAAAGCAATATACATCCACCTTCTGCTTTTTCCTAATTTTTTGGCAAGTACAGTCAATGGTATACCGCTTTGTCGGACGGCTTTCTCAACTATTTCTCCTCTGTGCTGCATAATACACAAAAGTGTGCAGTGATGTGTGTAATTAAATATCCATAAAATGCACTTAATTGTAAATTAATTGAATATATACTTTACATATATGAGAAATTTATATATTTGGAATTATCGAATCTTAATTGTATGCGTAAACTACTACTCACTTTTATTCTGCTTTTCATACTGGTTGGGGTTTTTGCTCAATCTTTCGAGCGAAAAGTAATTGCAAGTGCTGGACAAGAATTGAAAAACAATGCTGTGCTCTTCTCAGCGGTGCGGTTCATGACCTACACCATAGGTGAGCCCCTTATTTTTGGAGGCACGGCCTCTTCGAACCGAATCAATAATGGATTTATACAGCCAGCTGGTATATCTGCAGTTGGGCAACCTGCTGTTGGTAGCTTGGCAGAGCTAAATAATCCTTTTGTGGTCTACCCAAATCCATCTGCAGATTGTTTCATGGTGGAAGCGCCTGAAGAAAGCAATGAGCGAGTGCATTTGCAGTTAATCGATCAAAATGGTAAACTGATTTTGGAAGCGGATTTTTCTTCTCTAAAATACAAATTGGAACTTCCTGAAGGTGCTGCGCCGGGCACTTATTTTCTGAATTTTTACCATGAAAATGGCACATTTATTCAACAATCCAAGTTGGTGAAAGTCAATGGCTCGCCAACAAATAATAACCGCTATTAAAAATTAATACAATGAGAAAATTAATTCTTTTTGCTCTTTTAGCAATCTCTTTTTCTGTCAGCGCTCAAGCGCCGGAAGGCATCAATTACCAAGCGGTTATTCGCAATGGTGGAGGCACATTGATAACGAATACAACGGTAGCTATTCGTGTGCAAATTAGACAAACAAGTGCCACAGGAACGATCGTTTACCAGGAAAGACACAGTGTTTTAACTACGGCATACGGATTGGTCAATTTGGTAATTGGAGCAGGAACAGTTCAATCGGGCTCATTTTCAACTATAAATTGGTCTACAGGATCTTATTTTGTGAATTTAGCAGTTGATTTTGCCAACGGTACAACTTATCAAGATTTTGGAACACAAAAACTTATGAGCGTACCGTATGCACTCTATGCTAAGAATTCTGGCAACCAATTGAATCAATGGCGCTATGGTAACATTGTGCCTGCTACAACTTTGGGCAACTTTGGTGACTTCTACCTGGATGTAATTACAGGAAATGTGTATTACAAAGAATCAAGTACTTCATGGATATTAACAGGGAATATCAAAGGACCTGTTGGTCCGACGGGAGCTACTGGGGCTACAGGTGCTGCTGGACCTCAGGGTGCAACTGGAGCAAGCGGAACGAACGGTAAAAATACACTCGTGAAAACAAGTTCTGAATCGGTAGGAGCGAACTGTAATACAGGTGGTGTAAAGATTGAGTATGGTTTGGATGCGAATAACAATGGTTTATTAGATGCAACGGAGATAAACGCTACGCTTACCAAATATGTGTGTCATGGGGCGCAAGGACCAACAGGATTGCAAGGTGCAACAGGGCCGCAGGGCCAACAAGGATTACAAGGAACACCGGGTGCCACGGGTGCCACGGGATTGACAGGCTCTACTGGAGCAAGTGGCAAGAATAGTCTAATAAAGACAACCACCGAAACAGCAGGAACGAATTGTACAACAGGCGGTGTAAAAATCGAATACGGATTAGATGCCAACAACAATGGTGTGTTGGATGCATCGGAGATCAATTTAACGTTGACGAAATATGTGTGTAATGGCCCTTCGGGAGCCTCAGGGCCCCAAGGAGCAACGGGTGCCACAGGCGCAACCGGTCCTCAAGGTATTCAAGGAGCAACAGGCGCCACAGGTTCACAAGGTCCCGCGGGAAACAATGGAAACAATGGAACGAATGGTCAGAATACCTTGGTGAAAACCACCACAGAAGTGGCAGGGGCAAATTGTACAACTGGCGGCGTTAAGATCGAATACGGACTTGATGCCAACAGCAATGGAGTGTTGGATGCATCGGAGATCAATACAACGTTGACGAAATATGTGTGCAACGGAGCGGTTGGTGCAACAGGAGCCACTGGTGCTACTGGTCAAAATGGTGCAACAGGTCCTCAAGGCGCCACAGGATCTCAAGGTCCAGCGGGAACGAATGGCGCGAACGGAACCAATGGTCAAAATACTTTGGTAAAAACCACCACAGAAGTGGCAGGGGCAAATTGTACAACTGGCGGCGTTAAGATCGAATACGGACTGGATGCCAACAGCAATGGTGTGTTGGATGCATCGGAGATCAATACAACGTTGACGAAATATGTGTGCAACGGAGCGGTTGGTGCAGCAGGAGCCACTGGTCAAAATGGTGCAACAGGTCCTCAAGGCGCCACAGGATCTCAAGGTCCAGCGGGAACGAATGGCGCGAACGGAACAAATGGTCAAAATACTTTGGTGAAAACCACCACAGAAGTGGCTGGGGCGAATTGTACTACAGGCGGCGTGAAGATCGAATACGGACTTGATGCCAACAGCAATGGAGTGTTGGATGCGAATGAGGTTAATGCTACGTTAACAAAGTACGTCTGTAACGGAGCGGTAGGTGCAACGGGCCCTACGGGCGCTACTGGTCCTGCGGGCGCAACTGGAGCCACAGGTCCCCAAGGAGCTACAGGTCAAACAGGAGCAACGGGCCCAGCCGGTACTAATGGAACCAACGGAACAAATGGTCAAAACACCTTGGTGAAAACCACCACAGAAACTGCCGGAGCGAATTGCACGACAGGAGGAATGAAAGTAGAATACGGACTTGATGCCAACAACAATGGTGTATTAGACGCCGGAGAGATAAATGCAACGTTGACGAAATATGTGTGCAATGGTGCCACGGGCACTACGGGAGCGACAGGTGCGCAAGGCCCACAGGGGATTCAAGGTGTTGCAGGGCCAACAGGCGCCACTGGCCCTTCGGGAGCAGATGGAGTTGGTATTACATCTACGGTAGACAATGGAGATGGAACCTTTACGCTGAATTATTCGGATGGATCTTCATTCACAACCTCCAACTTAACGGGTCCTTCTGGAGCCTCAGGGCCCCAAGGTATGGCAGGAACTAATGGAACAAACGGAACGAATGGCCTAAACGCACTCATTAAAACAACAGCAGAACCTGCAGGGAGTAATTGCGCTAATGGTGGGACAAAAATCGAAACCGGGTTGGATACCGATGGAAATGGAATATTGGATGCCGGAGAGATAAATGCGAGTCAGACGCAGTATGTGTGCAATGGTGCGACAAGTGGTGGAGGGGGTATAGCATTTTCAAACATGGAAGTTTATTCAACTCCCGGCACCTATTCTTGGACTTGCCCGGCTGGTGTTACCAAGGTGATGGTGGAATTATGGGGTGGTGGTGGAGCTGGAACGAATTCTGGCGGACAAGGTGGCGGCTATGGAAAGGAAATTGTTGCTGTTCTACCGGGTACATCATACACGGTTTTGGTTGGTGCTGGCGGATGTGGATACCTTTGTAATTCAAGCAGTGCTGCATCAAAAGGAGGAAATAGTTCATTTAACGGAATATATGCAAATGGAGGTTCAGGTGTTAATGTAAGCACCTGTTCGGCAAATACCAATGACGGATCATCTAATGCATCATTTAATGTAACTGGTGGTGGTGGGGCAACTAATGCTTCTGTCTCTGGTGGTGCTTCTTTCGGAACGGCTGGAGTACCCGCTGGTCAGAATGGTCGTAGTCCAGGAGGGGGTTCTGGTCAAATGTCTTCAAATTTCCCATGTGGGGGAAATGGTAGAGTTGTTATCTATTACTAGAGTTTCTGGATTTCATTAATTAGTATAAACTTCTGGAAACTAACCCATGCGAGAATTAAAAGTTTACATTAAGTTGAAATCGGTTGATGCTAAAAATCCTTCTTTGGCTGATTTTACTGAATTCTTGACTGCGCTGAATGAATGCCACAATCTGGTCGTTTTGTATAGTCAAAAGGAATATGATCATCTCGATATTTCTGATGATCTGACGACTCATATTCGGGATGAACATCAATTGAAAATAACAAATGTAAAAAGGGATAATCCCTTCATTTTGGAATTAATATTCAATATCGATCCGGATCAGTTAATAGAGTTTTTAAAATATTTGAAATTGTGTTTTTATGGTTGCGGGTTGTATCAATCAGCGTCAAATAAATTACTTGATTCTTTGATTAAATGGTTGATCAAAAGAGGTTACGCAGAAAGTGAGGAACAAATCATACAAGATTTATTGAAGGATTACGAAAGAATATATCGAGCCTTGGAAAGGATCAAGAAAACGCTTTGTAAAAACAAGTTTAAAATTTTAAATCTCACCTATATTCTGGAAGAACTAAATGAAATCATCATTGATGAAGAATGATATAAACTTGAGGAGTGATTTTGTAAAACGATAGAATTCAACCACCTGATGCCGGGTGGTTTTTTTATTTCAACTAATAAAGAATATTAAAGATTAAATGGTTGTGGTTCTCTTCAAAACAGCAGGATTCTAATCCCCGAAACTTCGTAAAACAGATAGAATCCTGAGTGGATTGGTTCTCCCCGCTCTGCAGGATATGTCATCCTGGGGTCAACGAATCGTTTGTTTTTTCCTAATGCAAGAACAATCTTCCTAAGATTTCGAAGGATAGCATATCCTTCGAAGCTACTTCAGCTTCATTAAACTTCTTAGAGTCGCCCCATTAGTTCTATTTTATTCGTAGATAGATAAATCAGTTGATAGAATAACTATAAATACTCCCAAAAGTTTTCTTTATGGATTCCAATCGTTTTTGCAGGGAGGTATTTTTCCGTAAAGGATTTACTGAATTTTGCTTTTGCTGTAGGATTATATTTTATCTCATACGCCGATAATTCATTTTCATTAATTTCAATGAAATCTACTTCAGCTTGTTGCGTATTTCGCCAATAGTGAGTCGTTCCATAAAATCCCTTGTAAGTAAGACTTTTCATTTTTTCACCTATGAAGAAATTTTCAAACAAAGCCCCCACATCTTGACGGCTATTTAAAGGACTAAATTGTCCGATTATGGCATTCCTTATGCCGGTATCGTAAAAATATATTTTGGGTTTAGAAGTGATTTCGTTTCGTTGATTGTTAGAATATGGGTGAAGTCTGAATACAACAAATACCTTTTCCAGCAGATCAATGTAATTCACAACGGTCATTCGATCAACTTGTAGAATTTTAGCCAATTCATTATAAGATACTTCGCTCCCCATCTGAAGTGCAAGTGCGCGCAATAACTTCATCAATAAATCCGGCTTTTTTATATTAACTAGTTCAAGAATATCTTGATACAAATAACTACTTGCCAATTGGGATAGCACTTTTTGTTTTTTAGTATGGGTGATCACTTCAGGATATTGACCATAAATTAAATATTCCTCCAAGCGCTCATAGGCAGTTGAAAAAGTATAATGGTTACGCAACTCTGTCCAGGACAAAGGGAATAATAAATGTTCCCATTTTCTGCCGGTTAAGGGCTCATTAATTTTATTTCCTAAATCTAACGAGGAAGATCCTGTCAAGATAAATTGCTTATTTGTAGAAGCATCAATCAACATTTTTACTGTCAAACCGATATTTTCAATTCGTTGGGCTTCATCAATGACAATTACGTCATGATCAGAAACCAGATTAAGTAAAAAGGGTAAATTGGTATTCGAAAGATTCGCTCTCGTTTGTGCCTCATCGCCATTTAAAAATAAGGTGTTCTTTCCTTTTACCAGATTTTGAATTAACGTTGTTTTTCCTACTTGTCTCGGGCCTAAAACCACCAGGGCTTTCTTAAAATCTAAATCTTCCAGTAAATTTTGTTCTAACAATCTTTTAATCATGGTACTAAGTTAATTAAAAATGATTATAACCACAAAATATTATAATAATATGTGTGTACAGCCGCATAATATAGTAATTTTATTAGGCGAATAAATTCTCTTTCCCCGCTCCGCAGGATATGTCATCCTGCGGTCAACGCATCGTTTGTTTTTTCCTAATGCAAGAACAATCTTACTGAGATTTCGAAGGATAGCATATCCTTCGAAGCGTTGTGATACCGTTTTCTGAGTTTACGAGAATAATTTTGCTGAAAATCGCTTTGCTGGGTTTAACTACGAGGTAAGTTTGGACTGTGATGGTGCCGCAGCATAGGATATACTTCGGAGCGGCGATGAAGTAATAATTCTCGCGTAACGATATTACCACAAATTAAAATGTTCTGACCCCTTTGAACATATTGAACTTCTTGAACCTTTTGAACGCATTCAACTCCCCAACTACCTCATTAAGGTCACAAAACCTTGTAGCACCCCACTTTGATCGTAACTGTCAGTGTAGACGACCTTGTAAAAATAGACGCCTTCAGTTGCAGGTTCGCCATTAACAGTTCCATCCCAGCCAGTTGTGTAATCATCACCTTGATACATTAAAAGTCCCCAGCGGTCGATGATCTGCAGGTTATATGTTTTTATATTCAACACTTTTACAGGGATACAAAATTCATTTGTATTGTCTCCATTTGGAGAAAAGACATTGGGCATCTCCAAAACCACACATCCTTCCAATTCATCTGGCTGATCCACTGTAAAACTGATGCTTTCCGAACAACCGTTTTGATCTGTTACTACTACTTCATAGGTTCCAGGAAGTAAATTCGTAACTGCGTCAAGCGTATCGTTGGGACTTGAGCTCCATTGATAGCTGTATAAAGGTGTGCCTCCACTCGCTTCCACAACTACTTCTCCGTTTGTAGCTCCCAAACAGATCGATGCTCCGCTTCCAGAAAGTGAAAGAGGTGCATTTGGTTGGTTTACATTTATCGATTGCAGAATCGAGCAACCATTGGCATCGGTGACGGTCACTGTGTAGTTCCCGGCTTCAAGGTTTGAGAGATCTTCAGTTGTCACAGAGGTGTTCCACAACAACGAATAAGCTGGTGTTCCGCCAGTAATCGTAAGATCTATTGCGCCATCATTCCCTCCATAGCACAGCACGTCTGAAGCAGAGGAAGATAGGGCAATTCCATACTGTGGTTGTGTGATAGTGACTGAAATAGTTGCTGTACAACCATTGTCGTCTGTTGTGGTCAGTGTGTAAGTTCCTGCCGTGATGGATGAAAGATCTTCATTTGTTACACTATTCGACCACGCATAAGTGTATGGAGATGTTCCACCTGTTGTGCTCGCATTAACAGCGCCAGTAGCATTACCAAAGCATAGTACATTCGTATGTGTTTCACTTAATTCCAACAATGTTGGTTCCGTAAGATTGTAATCCTGAGAGACCAAACATCCGTTGTTGTCGGTGACAGTGACATTGTAGTTTCCTGCACCTAGGTTGCTGCTTATATCTGTGGTGTCACCATTCGACCACAAATAATCGTAACCTGGGGTACCTCCTGCAACACTAATTGTAAGAACAGCGGTCGTATCTCCGTTACAAAGAAGTGATGTCGCAGAGGAAGAAACCACGTAGAGCGAAGTGTCGGGTTGATCGATTACAAACGATTCAAAGAAACCGCAACCATTCGCGTCAGATACGTTTACGGCATAAATGCCAATGGGCAGATTCTGTGCATCTTCATTCGTTGTGCCGTTGGTCCATTCAAAAGAATAGGGTAGGGTTCCGTTGGAAGGCGTGATGTCTATTTGTCCGGTTGAATCGCCATAACAAAGCACATCAGAAAGCACAGCAGTCAAAACAAGCGCATCCGGATCAGAGAGTGTGGTTTGGAAAGTTGCCGTGCAACCATTTTGATCGATTACACTGCACACATAGGTGCCAGCGAACAGTCCATTTAGATCCTCCGCAGTAGCTGTTGAGTTCCAGAAATAAGAGAATCCTGGCGTGCCACCGTTTACAGTGAGGTCAATCGATCCCTGACTACCCGCCTGACAAACAGGATTGGTATTGGAGAAGCTTGCAGTTAAAGCTCCCGGCTCCGTGACGGTATAATCAAAATTCATCAGACAGCTGTTAGCATCCGTAACGGTAACAGAATAAGTGCCGGCAATAACTTCCGTTAAATCTTGAGAAGTTTCACCCCCTGCCCATGTATAGGTGTAAGGACCCACCCCACCAATCACACTTAGATCGAGTAAGGCAGCTGTATCACCGAAGCAGGCTATAGGAGTATTCGTTGCACTGATTGTAATTGGTAAGGACGGTTGTGTTAAACTAAAACTATCCACCTGGATACATGCATTAGCATCGGTAACAGTTAGTATATATGTACCAATTGGAATGGCACTCAAATCTTCTGTTGTTTCACCGTCAACCCAGGAGAAGGTGTAGGCTTCTGTTCCGCCAGTGATACTTGCATTAATGGCACCTGTACTGTCGCCAAAACAAAGTATATCAGTCGTGATCGCAGTGATTTGAATGGAATCAGGTTCAGTGATCGTAATGGAATCAATGGCGATACAACCTGTTTGATCAATTGCTTGAACATTGTATTGTCCTGCTGAGAGGGCAGTGATATTGTTACCGATTGTTCCGCTTTCCAGCCAAGTGATGGTAATGGGAACAATTCCTCATGTTGTGGAAGCAGCAGCACTCCCGTCACTGGCCGAAAAACAACTGATATCCTGTCCATTGTAATCTGAAGTGACAGAGGCAGATACAGTGAATTCAGCAGGTTCTGTGATCGTAAAAGTATCAGAAACGGTACAATGATACTGATCTGTAATTACAACAGAATAGGTTCCTGCATAAAGGCTGTCTGCAAGTGCATTCGGATCATTGTTGGACCAAGAATACGTGAATGGACTATTGCCCTGTCCTGCGACCTCAACTGATCCCCCACCGGCTTGATAGCAAGTGTCATTTTGCAGGTCAATGAATTGAAGCGTTGGTGGATCACTCACAAAAACGGGTGCGATTGTATCATCTACGCAGGTGGTACCGTTGTATGCGACAGTCAGGTAATAATTTCCGGCATCAGTGAGTGCAGAATTGGGTATAGATGGATTTGAAATTGTAGATGTAAAACCGTTAGGTCCTGTCCAACTATAGGTAATATATGGGGAATCAGGAAAATTGAATTGTATCGTTTGACCTGTGCAAACGCTATCAGAATGATTTAACAAAAAGGGCACACAGGAAGAAGTGTTCACATTTACGAGACCACTTTCCGGCGAGGGACATCCGCTCGCATCAAGTTGATCAGAGAGTCCATTGTTTCCATTGTTTGTGCCAGAAATTTGTCCTGTGCCAAATATATAAGCCTGATTTTGAAGTTGTGTACCACATTGCCAAACGGCACAATTTTCATTCAACTTCACTCTGAATTTTACAACTGTGCTGTCTGCCCCAGTGGAAGAATTGACAACCGCTCCACCGTTTGTGCCAGTCGCTCCTGATCCAATCCGCGCACTGATAACATTGCTTGTAGCGATAAATTCAGCTTGATCGCTATCGGTTGGGTCTGTTTTAACACCACTGTTAGGCCCATAGCTATAGGTAAGTGTTCCCGGTTGGTACTCAAGTCGGGCGTCCAGTGTATCAGTAAGATAGGTGTTGATCGAAACATCTGACCCAATATTTTTGGCGGTAATGGAATATTCCAATATATCCCCAGGCTGCACCACTCCGCCATTTAGATCGGTGTAAGATACTGTGGCTCTTAAATCGGGGTCATAAATATCGATAGCAGATGTAAGTACGCTTGTCAAGACTGTTTCAAAGGTCGTTGACACTTTTATTTGAGCAGACGTTGCGGAATTTCCGATGTAATTAAAAGTAGAATTGTCTGGAGAATATATATTGGCATCATGCCCAAGATTATTGCTGTAACTCGTATTTCTGAGAGGGGTAAGTACACCATTTCTGGAAATAGTACTGTTGAATACATTGTTAGCGGTATGAATAGCGTCGCTAATGGTTACAAAACTACCTGCACCGTTAAAAGCCAATTGATCACCTGTTTGACCTCTGTCACCATCATGAGCTACTACACCAAGTTCAAAATTAACCGGACCAGAAGTCGGAGTTAAAAAACCACTTAGATTGATATTCACTGTCCCAGATGTTGAGTTGACATTTGCCAATCCATCGTAAACCGTCACGTTTTTCATCGACTCATAGATGTTTTGGTAGACAACGACCATCGTCCACCCACCAAAAGTGTTGCTGCCATTTTGTGTGACCACATTCGCCACTCGATAACTTGCATTTATTGGATTTGCTTGAACGATAGAGGTGACATCTTTGAAACAGTTGTACATGGTTTTTCCAACTGTATTATTTAGTATTTCGTCAGCCACTAAATTGATGTAGGCACCGTTATTTGCACTTAGTTTTACTTGATTTCTTAGATTATAATTGGTTGTTGAACTTGCCGGCGTATTTAGCATTCCTACCCAATATAAACCAGCCCAGACTATTTTACTGCAATTTGGGAGATCTAATTGATCACTACTTGACATGAATGTAGCGGGATCACTATCCGTGTTTACATAGGCCATCGAAAAATCGTTGTTATCGCTAGAGCCTCCGGGAGGTGTTTCATTGTTTGCGGCGCAATTACAACCGATTGATGAGTTTGCTAAATAGACCAATCCGCCTTTTAAATTAGTTTGATATCGAATTGTAAATGGATCAACAATTTGTCCAATTAATTGATAACATGTTAAAAGGTATAGGAAGAAGATGCTGATTAATTTTTTCATAGTATTTAAAATGTGGATTGAGGGTAATTCATTTTTCCCAATTCACTTCAAGTAAGACGCACTGCAACAAGAAAGGTTAGCCTTTTTATCTTTAAAGGCAGCACAATATCAGTAATAAAATTCATTTTTCTGCATCATTGAAGTAGTTTAACACTAAATTCTCTACTAACTAAATAGGTATGCGAATATTCCCCTAACTTTAAACTTCAGAAAATTATCGATGGCTAAAATCAAATCTGCGTACTTCTGTCAAAACTGTGGTTACGAAACTCCAAAATGGCTTGGGAAATGTCCTTCTTGCAATGAATGGAACACGTTTGTTGAAGAAATAATCGAAAAAAACATCCCGACCGTTGTGGCCTTTTCGTCAACAACAAGAAACGCGCGACCTCAAACGCTGCAGAGCATCGAGCAACAAGAACAGCCCCGCAGACCTTTGCTTGATAATGAATTGAATCGTGTGCTAGGCGGTGGATTAGTGCCTGGCTCGCTAATTCTTTTTGGTGGTGAACCTGGTATCGGAAAATCTACCTTGTTGTTGCAGGTGGCCATTGAACAAAATGATTTAAAGGTGCTCTATGTCTCTGGAGAAGAGAGTGAGCAGCAAATCAAAATGCGCGCAGAGCGGATTGGGGTTAAAAACGAAGGTTGTTTTATTTTAACCGAAACAAATCTTCAGAATATTTTTAAGCAAGCGGAAGAGATTCAACCGGAATTAATGGTAATCGATTCAATTCAAACACTTTTCTCAACGCAAATAGAAAGTTCACCTGGAAGTATCTCTCAAGTAAGGGAGTGCACAGCGCAATTGTTACGTTATGCTAAACAAACCGGAACACCCGTTTTTCTAATTGGCCACATAACGAAAGAGGGTTCGCTTGCTGGACCAAAAGTTCTTGAGCACATGGTAGACACAGTGCTTCAATTTGAAGGGGATAGAAATCATGTATATCGCTTACTTCGCAGCATTAAAAATAGGTTTGGTAGCACCAACGAGTTGGGGATTTATGAGATGTTGGGGAGTGGACTTCGCCAGGTGGAAAATCCATCGGAAATTTTGATTACAAATACAGATAGTTCACTGAGTGGCATTTCTATCGCGGCTACGTTGGAGGGAATGCGTCCGATGTTAGTCGAAGTGCAGGCCTTGGTGAGCACAGCAGCGTATGGCACTCCACAGCGATCATCTACAGGGTTCGATACTAAGCGCTTGAATATGCTGCTAGCAGTGATGGAAAAACGTTGTGGCTTTAAATTGGGCGCAAAGGATGTCTTTTTAAATATTGCAGGAGGAATCAAGGTGGATGATCCGGCAATAGATCTTGCGGTAGTGGCTGCGGTACTTTCTTCCAACGCAGATCTTCCGGTGGACAAAAGTATTGCGCTTTCAGCTGAGGTTGGTTTATCAGGTGAAGTTCGACCGGTTAATCGCATGGATCAGCGCATTTATGAGGCAGAGAAACTAGGTTTTGAAAGAATCGTAATATCCAAATACAACAAGGGAATCGAACAAAAGAATTTTAAAATTCAATTGGTGAAGTGTGGTCGAATTGATGAGGTGGTGAAGGCGTTATTTGCTTAGGCAAGGTAGAGCAAAACTGCAGCTAGTAATGCCAGTGAATCAATTAGAATAAAATAGCTTTTCTTTCTGCGTTCGTTTGCAAGCAGGACCAAACAAATGGCAATTGCTGCAAACACAATCCATCCAAAAGAGTGAGTCGTGTAATACATTAGCCACGAAAAACTTGAAATTAATAGGCTGGCGATTAACTGTGCAGAGTGAACACCAAAGAGCTGTGGTAATGTTCTTAATGCAGAGCTGTCTTTTTTATGATCGCGTATGTCGAAAGGTATGGTAAGTCCGAAATAAAGCAAGCCAAATGCAATGATTTCAATTTGATAAGGTTGCGTTTTTATTGCTTGATTCCAAAGTGGTAAAATGAAAAGAATAAATACCCATACCAAAGCGATGATGGGTGCTTTCAGAAAAGGGGTGTCACGCAAACTTTTTTTAGCTGGGAACATATAAAAAAGACTTAAAGCGACAATGCTTAAAGCAGTAAACCATTGCCAAAAAACAAGATTGTTGGGTTTTATTTGAAAGATGAAAAGGCTGATTCCTAGAAAAAAACTAACGCTTATAGGAAGGAAATTAAACTTTCTGAAATGGTAGAAGCTGTAAAAACTAAAGCTTAGTAAACCCATAGCGCATCCTTCCACCCAATAGCTTCTTGCACCGCAATGATTCAACCAAACGCTGCAAAGCACACCAGCACCTACACCTACTATGAAATTGGCAAACAACGGAACAATTAAATTTTCTTTAGGCAATGGCATCCAAAACGCGTGATACCGGTATTTGTTTGATACAATTGCAGGCCTTCTTTTTTTGACATTGAAGGCATTTCGGATCATATATTAAAACATGAACATTTCTTCCTAACGCCGCCCATCGTCCGGGATGGATAGGTCGCTTTGGAGAGAAAAGGCCAATCGTATTGATACCTGTAAATCCTGCAATATGCAGTGGTCCAGTTGAACAGGCAACTAGATTTTTTACCTTGGAAATAAAGTAAATAAGTTGGTACAAATCAAGTTTACCTGTCAAGTCAACGACAGCAGGATCTTCAGGTAAGAGGTGTCTGAACAGTAAGCCTTCTCTTTCAGTTCCAGTAAAAAAAACAGTATAGCCTTTTGAAACCAATTGCTTTGTTAATTCTAAATAGGATTCTATCGGCCATTCCATCGCACTTCCTTGTGATTTTGGATGAAGGACAATGGTTTTTTCTTTTGATTTAATGCTGTTTTCCAGTCCATCGGGCAATGTTGTTTCCTGCACTCTAAATGCTTTCGTACTTTCTTTCACCTCTTCAAGTGAAGGAATGTTTTTTAGTCCAAATGGGCGGAGCAATTCAAAATTTAATTGTGACTCATGTAAATCTGAATTTTTTCTCGAGAAGCCAACACGCTGGTTGCAAGTTAGCAAGTGAAAACTGCGGTGCGATGTTCCCACACGCATTGGAATGCGCGCTTTTTTGGCAAGACTAGCAATTTCTTTGTTTGGAAAAACATGAATGATCGCATCTGCCTCGAGCGTTTTAAAAAATAAGGTTTTGTCCTCAATGGATAAGTCTTCAATTTCTTGCCAGTCGATGAACCGATCAATTACCGAAAATGAATCTATTACAGGTTTTGTGTACCCTTTTCCTAAATAAATTAGTTCGGCATCAATGAAATGATCTCGCAGCCAAACACACATAGGAAGTGTTAACATTACATCTCCAATGCTATCAGTGCGCGATATGATAATACGCTTAATGCTCATTTTGATTGTTGTAAATGAAGTAATTTGATGTATTTTCTGTACGTCGCATAAGCGCTAAGACGTGAAATGGTGAATCCAGTTTTTCCATCGAGTAATCCACGTTTTAGGATAAAACTTTTGAAAAACTGCGCGATTACCTTAACACCAATTTTTAAATAATTTGATCTTCCTCCACGCTCATATAATTCTTTAGCAGCGATGTCTCCAAAGTATTCTATTTGTTTAAGGTGATCTTCTTTTGTGTAATAGGAATAATGCAACAAATCTCCGATGAGGAAACCTGGTTCTTGGCCATTTAAAAGATCTAAACGATCGTGTGGATTAACACCTTGCCACCGAGCTGTATTTCTGTTAACCAATCGAATTTTTGTGTCAGGATACCATCCACAATAACGCACCCAATGTCCACAGTAGTTCGTTAGACGATTCATTTTGTAACCATCAAACGTTGGGTCTAGTTTAATTTTGAGTATGCTTTCCTTCAATTCTGCTGTAAGTGCTTCATCTGCATCCAACGATAAGATCCATTCGTGTTGGGCTTGGTCAATGGCGTAATTCTTTTGTTGAATGTGACCTTCAAAGGGGTTTTGAATGAATCGAACATTGAAGGAGCGACAAATTTGCTCTGTTCTATCTTTTGAAAATGAATCTACCACTAGGATTTCGTCCGCAACACCCTCCAACGATTCAAGGCATCGCTTGATATTCCTTTCTTCATTGAATGTAATGATGACTGCAGATATTTTCATGAATGCAAAGGAGTAAGATTATTTAATCCTGATTTGTTGACCCACACTGAGTCTATTTACATTCACACCGGGGTTAAGTCGTGACAGTTGCGTTTGGGTAAGTCCGTTGCGATCCGCAATTTTTGAAAAAGTATCACCGGCCTTTACAGCATAATATTTTTTAATGACTGGAGGTTCTGGAGCTGGAGTTTCTTTGGGTACTTCTTTAATAACTGGTTTTGATTCGCCGGTCTTCATTTTAAGTCGTTGACCAACATAAATATTTGAAGTTCGTAAAGCATTCCACTCCATAAGTTGCTGGATTGTAACTTTGTATTTTGTTGCAATACTCGCCATAGTTTCACCAGACTTCACCTTGTGGTAAATGTATGTTTCGACAGCCTCTCCTTTGGATATTCCGAGGGAGTCAGTAATTTGAACGGTATCGATAATTACGGGAGTTTCAATAACTGGTTTTGGTGCTACATATCCCTGACCTGAATAACCACGTCTTTCCATGGCGTATAAACTATCCTCCAAACTTACAAGCAATCCAATTTTTTCTAATGGTCCAGATATACATTGACCCGGATTTGTTTTAGGAATATATGTGCTTTTATATACGGGATTCAGGCTTTTAATATCATCAACGGGCCAGTTTACAAGTTTAGAGATAGTTGCCATGTGCATTCCTGACGAAAGACACATAGTATCCAGTTGGGCATAATGTACTTTTGGTTCAATTGGCAGAATGTTGTGCTCTGCATGGAACGTCAACAAATAAGCGGCAGCTAAAAAATTAGGAACATATGCTTGAGTCTCAGATGGCAAATAGGGACGTACTTCCCAGTAAGTAGTTTTATTGCCTGATCTTCTAATTGCATGGTTCACGTTTCCGGGCCCCGCATTGTATGCAGCAAGTGCAAGGTTCCATTCTCCGTAGATCCCATATAATTGCTTTAAATATCTGCAAGCGGCATCCGTTGCTAACACGGGATCCATGCGTTCATCAAGGTATGAATTCTCTTTTAAACCAAAATAAAGCCCAGTTCTGTACATAAATTGCCAAAGTCCGAGCGCGCCGGCGTGTGATTTAACTTGAGGTCTCAATCCACTTTCAATTACTGGAAGAAACTTCAATTCTAATGGCAATCCATATTCAGATAGCTTTTCTTCAAACATGTCGAAATAGAGATTGGAACGCCCAAGAATTATTCGCGCAAAACTTCGCCTGCTTTTTACAAAAAATTTAATGGTTGATAAAGTAGCTTGGTTGCATTCAAATTTGAACGGTGTCGTTTCGTTCAATTTTTTAATATGCTCACAGTATTGTTCGTCGGTAAATTGAGGAATATGATCCGGCTCATAATTAAGTGCTTTGATGATTGAATCATACTCATTTTTGTTGACGTAATCTGTTAAAAACAAATGAAGACTTTGTTCAACAGTATTGATAAAGGGATCTTTATTCAATGTGTCTCCTGGCTTCACAAGATGAGCGGCTTTCTGCGAGTAAAACCCTGTCAGAAAACAGAAAAGAAGTGAAACCGAAAGGATAATTCTCATGAATCCAAGGAGTTGTTAACCAAAATACTCGCAATATCAAAAAGTTCTTTCTCAGCAAAATGATTTCCCATAAGCTGAATACCGAAAGGCAATCCATTCGAGTGTGTACCTAAAGGTAAGGATAATGCCGGATTTCCGGTAAGATTTGCATGTACCGTAAATATATCTTGTAAATACATCTGAATTGGATCATTCACTGAATCCAATGCAAAAGCAGTTGAAGGTGTAGTTGGTAAAATTATGGCCTCGTATTGACTAAGAATCTCATCAGTTTTATCCCGAAGTACACGTCGAACTTTTTGTCCTTTTGTGTAATAGGCATCATAGAAACCGTGAGAAAGAACAAAAGTGCCTGCCATTATTCTGCGCTGAACTTCAGGCCCAAAACCAAAAGAGCGCGATTTTTTATAGGTGTCATCAACTCCCTGAGCTGCTGGATGACGGTACCCGTAATGCACTCCATCAAAGCGCGAAAGGTTAGAAGATGCTTCTGCTGTGGTCAAAACATAATAGGTCGGCACCATGTAATCAAGGTACGGAAATGAAACTTCTTCCACTTGATGTCCTGCGTCTTTTAACTTGGAAATTTGGTTTTTCAAAGCAGTCTTCACCTCCTCATCCACACCGTCAGCAGTTAAACTTTCCTTAAGGACAGCAATTTTCAAAGTTTTACCCGAGCTTCGCTCTGTGTACGTTTCAATTGGTCGTGAGGATGCTGTAGAATCGAATTCATCAATACCAGCCATTATTTCTAACAATAAAGCTGAATCGTTTAAGCTATTGGTAAAAGGACCGATTTGATCGAAAGAAGAAGCATATGCAATCAATCCATATCGACTAATTCTTCCGTAGGTGGGCTTTAAGCCATACGTTCCCGTAAACGAAGCGGGTTGGCGAATTGAACCTCCCGTGTCACTTCCTAACGCCGCAGTGCACAGACCCGCAGAAACTGCTACGGCAGAACCACCAGATGAACCACCCGGTACAAGCGATTTATTCAGATTATTTATAACCGGACCATAAGCAGAGTTTTCATTGCTACTTCCCATTGCGAATTCATCGCAATTTAAGCGCCCGATGATAACGGCATCTTCATCGATGAGCCTTTGAACCGCAGTAGCTGTATACAAAGATTCAAATCCTTCAAGGATTTTAGAAGCAGCAGATACTTTGTGATTTTTATAACAGAGGTTGTCTTTGATCCCTATTACCATGCCTGCAAGACGGCCGGCTGTTCCGGCTGAAATTTTTTGATCAACTATTTCAGCTTGAGCAAGGGCAGAAGTTTCAAAAACTTCCAAGAAAGCATTAAGATCACTGGTTTGCTGAATAGCATTCAGATAACCCCTCACAATATCTACGACCGTAGACCCTGAAGCAAGGGCAGATTTTACTTCAGCAAAAGTTTTATGCATGAAAATGGGAATTAAGAATTCTTCTCCTCAGTATTTTGCTTTGGTTCGGTTGCTTGATCTTTATCAGATTTTGAAGCGTCTTTGAATTCTTTAACGCCCTGACCCAGACCTTTCATTAATTCAGGAATTTTCTTTCCACCGAACAATAAAAGCACAACTGCTAAGATCAAAATAATATGGCCTCCACTAAGAAGTTGTAAAATCATCATATTCATTTCCGAATTTTTTTTTTCAAAGGTAGCTAAATCTGAGGAAACCTTTGATTTTATGCTGCCTTAAACTGTTAATTAAACAAAAAAGCCCTCTAAGAGGGCTTTTTGAATAGTAAATCAAACAAATTTAGAGCTTTCTAGCTACTTCAACTTCTTCGAATGCCTCAATGATATCTCCAATTTTAATATCGTTGAATTTATCAATGTTTAAACCACATTCGTAGTTGTTTTTAACTTCTTTTACATCGTCTTTGAAGCGTTTCAAAGAACCAAGAAGTCCTGTGTGGATTACGATACCATCTCGGATTACACGTATCTTTGAAGTACGTTTAATCATTCCATCCAATACAAAACAACCAGCGATTGTACCTACTTTCGTTATATCGAAAGTTTCGCGTACCTCAGCTGAACCAAGAACTTTTTCCTCAATATCTGGAGACAACATACCTTCCATAGCAGCTTTAATCTCATCGATTGCTTTGTAGATAACAGAGTACAATCGGATATCAATTTGTTCGTTCTCCGCCAACTTGCGTGCGGCCAAAGAAGGTCGAACTTGGAAACCTATAATGATTGCATCTGATGCTGATGCCAAGTTTACATCTGCCTCTGAGATTGCACCTACACCTTTGTGTACGATATTTATTTGAATCTCTTCAGTTGACAATCTCAACAATGAATCGGATAATGCTTCGATTGAACCGTCCACGTCACCTTTCACAATGATATTTAATTCCTTAAAGTCTCCAATCGCCAAACGACGACCGATTTCATCCAATGTAATATGTTTGGTAGTTCTAAGACCTTGTTCACGGTATAATTGTTCTCTTTTAGACGATATTGTTTTCGCCTCTTTTTCGTCGTCCATAACATGGAAAGTATCCCCTGCAGATGGTGCGCCGTTAATCCCCAATACCGATACTGGTTGTGATGGGCCAGCTTCTTTCAGCAAAACACCATGCTCATCATGCATGGCACGCACGCGTCCATAATTTCGACCAACCAAGACAACATCTCCAACACGCATAGTACCCGCAGTAACCAACATGTTCGTAACATATCCTTTTCCTTTGTCCAATGATGATTCGATTACATTTCCGTGTGCATTTTTATTCGGATTTGCGCGTAGATTTAAAATTTCTGCTTCTAGTAATACCTTATCCAACAAGGCATCAATATTCAAGTTTTTCTTTGCTGAAATTTCTTGACATTGATATTTACCACCCCACTCCTCTACTAAAATGTTCATAGCAGAGAGTTGTTCGCGGATCTTATCAGGATTTGCACCCGGTTTATCAATTTTGTTGATTGCAAATACCATTGGTACGCCTGCAGCCTGTGCATGAGAAATTGCTTCTTTTGTTTGAGGCATAACATCATCATCAGCAGCGACTATGATAATCGCTACGTCTGTAACTTGAGCACCACGAGCACGCATCGCTGTAAAGGCTTCGTGACCAGGTGTATCTAGGAAGGTCATTTTACGTCCATCTTTCAATGTCACGGAATAGGCACCAATGTGCTGCGTGATACCTCCTGCTTCACCCTCCGTTACATTCGCATTTCTTATTTTATCCAGTAAGGATGTCTTACCATGATCAACGTGTCCCATAACCGTGATAATTGGCGGACGAGCAATCAAATCCTCTTCGCGGTCTTCCACTTCAGGAATTGCATCTTGCACTTCTGCAGAAACGAATTCGGTTTCAAAGCCAAATTCATCTGCTACAATCTGAATCGTTTCTGCATCAAGACGCTGGTTAATAGAGGCAAAGATTCCTAAAGACATACATGCCGATATAACTTGCGTTGGCGAAACATTCATCATTGCTGCCAACTCTGAAACTGTTACGAACTCAGTTAACTTCAAAATACCTTCTGCCATTTCAGCAGCCATCTGCTCTTGCTCACGACGGTGCGCTCGGTCATCTCGTTTTGCACGACGGTTTTTGGATGCTTTAGACTTGCCACCCTGATTTGATAAACGTGCAAGTGTTTCTTTGATCTCTTTTTGTATATCTCGCTCAGTAACCTGAGGTTTATCTACTTTTGGAGCTCCTTTTTTGAAGTTTTTATTTCCTCCACCCGCATCGTTTCCAGTGTTAGGTGTGGTATTAACATCAATTTTTTTAATTCTTTTACGTTTCTTTCTAGACTCGTTAGAATCAACTCCTGGCTTGCCGCCTGATGTTTTTGGTTTTTCAACTGGTAGTTCAATTCTTCCCAGAACTGTTGGTCCTGTCAAAACTTTCCGTTCAACACGAATTGTTTCTATTTCTTTTGGAGGCTCAGGTGTTTGCTCAGTTGGTTTTTCAGCAACCACTTCAGGTTTTTCAGCAGGCTTTACCTCTTGTTTCGGTTCCGGTACTTTTTCAGCTTTCGGTTCCGGTACTTTTTTATCGGGTCTCGTTTTTGTGTTTAGTTTGTCAAGATCAATTTTCCCGACAACTTGCACCTGCACTTCACCCTCACGTGAAGGTTTTGGCTTTTCTTCTACTACTTCTTCAACCGCTGGTTCTTTTGGAGCTTCTTCAACCGTTGGTTCCTTTGGAGTTTCCTCAGCTTTTGGTTCTTCCGAAACAATTCGCTTGATTTCTTCAACGTTGATTGGTTCAACGTCTTCTTCCTCTTCTTCTGCAGTCTCAGGTACTTCGCCTTTAGAATCGCGAATTGAGATAGTCTCACGTCGTTCTCTCTTTACAGTTGAAAATTTCGACTGTTCCTTTAAGTTTTGATCTGCAGCGAATTCCTTTTGCAAAATATCATAATGCTCCGGTTCCAACTTTGTGTTGGGATTCGTATCGATCTTGATGCCTTTAGAATGCAGGAAATCAATCAGCGTGGAGATCCCAACGTTGAGCTCCCCAGCTGCTTTTCCTAATCTTATTGGTTTTCCAGCCATATTTATTGCGCTTCCTTCTATTTAATTTAGGATATCTTGTGCTTTTATTTATTCGAATTCTGCTCTCAGGATTCTGAATACTTCTTCAATTGTTTCTTGCTCAAGGTCAGTGCGTTGTACAAGGTCGTCAACACTGATTTCAAGCACAGATTTTGCCGTGTCACATCCGATTGCTTTCAATTCGTCGATGATCCAACCATCGATTTCATCTGCAAATTCTTCAAGATCCACATCTTCAACATCTACCTCACCTTCTCGGTAAACATCCAATTCATAACCGCTTAATTTTCCGGCCAATTTGATGTTGTGACCACCTTTACCAATTGCAAGTGAAACTTGATCTGGTTTTAAGAAAACTTTTGCGCGTTTATCTTCTTCGCTTATTTCAATAGAAGATATCTTCGCAGGAGACAAAGCACGCTGAATTAACAACTGAGAATTGCCTGTATAGTTAATAACATCAATATTTTCGTTTCTTAATTCACGTACAATTCCATGAATACGAGATCCTTTCATTCCAACACATGCTCCAACTGGATCAACCCTATCATCGTATGATTCAACCGCAACTTTCGCTCTTTCTCCTGGTTCACGAACAATGCGCTTAATCGTAATTAGACCATCGAAAACTTCCGGAACCTCTAATTCGAACAAACGCTCAAGGAATTCAGGCGCTGTGCGAGAAAGGATAATTACTGGTGAGCTATTTCGCATGTCAACTTTTGCAACGACAGCTCGAACTGCTTCACCTTTCTTGAAGTAATCAGAAGGAATTTGCTCCGATTTCGGCAAGATTAGCTCGTTGCCTTCATCGTCCAACACCATGATTTCTTTCTTCCAAACTTGGTAAACCTCACCAGTAACGATTTCACCAACACGCTCCTTGTATTTTTTATACAAGTGATCTTTCTCTAATTCCATGATGCGAGAAATCAAATTCTGACGCAAAGAAAGAATGTTACGGCGACCGAAATCAGCGAACTTAAACTCTTCTGTTACCTCTTCTCCAATTTCAAAATCAGGTTCAATTTTGATTGCATCTGAGTATGCGATTTCTGTGTTTGGATCTTCAACTTCACCGTCGTCCACAATTTCTTTGTTCAAGAAGATCTGAACGTCACCTTTATCAATGTTAACAATGATGTCAATGTGCTCGTCGGTATTGAATTTTTTCTTCAACATCGCACGGAATACATCTTCCAACACATGTTGCATCGTCTGTTTGTCGATGCTTTTCAATTCTTTGAATTCCGAAAACGAATCAACTAATTCAAGGCTATTCATGTTTACCTATTTAAATGAAATTACAATTTTGGTTTCTTTTATTTGCGTCATCGGGAACACGAGTTGCTCCACAATAAGTTCTTTCTTTTTTTTGCCCTCGATCTTTTCCATCCGACTTTTTTCAAGTGTTACCTCTTCCGCAGTTGCGGCAGTTAAAAGACCTTCGTGCTTCTTTCCGTCGTTTGTGACCAATTTCACTTCACGACCGATGTTTTTAATGTATTGTGCCAAAACGCGGAAGGGTTTATCCAATCCTGCTGATGAAACGTGCAATTCAAAATCTTCAGATTCACGATCAAGATTATGTTCGATATTCCTGGAAACTGACATGCAATCATTGATGGAAACATTTCCATCCGATTTGTCAAGTTCCAAATGAATGACATTTGAGGCAGAAATACTGATATCAACAACAAACAAGCCATTGTTCAACTCGTTCATGCGTTCATCCGCTAGTTCCAACACCTTTTTCTTACTAATCATGCGTCATAAAAAGAGGGGACTTTCGTCCCCTCATTCTTTCTTGCTATTTCTCAAATACGTGACAAATATACAACTCTTTTTTGAATTTGCAAGATTTAGCCAAGATTATGATTTTATGAACCCAAAGAGAAGATGACTAACGTCAATAGATTGATATGGCTAATATTTTTCAATTAAGTCTTTCGTTTTGATTTCAGCTCTCGTTTTATCAACTTTGTAAAAAACGAAATGGATGCTAATTGAAGTGGGTGAACAACTGGTTTCCTCTCAGGTTTTTGAAAGAAAATTTGTTTGCGATTTAAATGCATGTAAGGGAGCGTGTTGCATTGAAGGTAATTCTGGAGCACCACTGCAATTGCAGGAAATTGATTTATTGGAAGATCATTTTGATAAAATTGAACCCTTCATGCGGGAAGAGGGTAAAAATGCTGTTCAAGAATCTGGGGTTTTCTATATGGACGATGAAAATGAGCCCGTAACAACGTTGGTCAATGGGGCTGAATGTGCTTTTGTTTATTTCGATGAGAAAGGGATTACTAAATGCTCAATTGAAACTGCATACCGAGACGGTAAGATCGATTTTAATAAGCCGCAATCGTGTCATTTGTATCCTATTCGAATAAAAAGACTGCACGATAAAAAAGTCTTGACTTTTGAAGAATGGGAAATTTGTGCGCCTGCATGTGCTTGTGGTGAGCAACTAGACCTGCCAGTGTACAAATTTCTTCAAGAACCAATTAAAAGAGTGTTTGGGGAGAAGTTCGTTGATGAGTTAGCTTTGGTTGCAGAACAATGGATTCTATCCCGGAAATAAAAAGAGCCGCATTGCGCGACTCTTCTTTACTATTATTTTGAGATATCCTACAAACACTAAAACCGAATGGCTAAACGAAGCAAGAAATTCCTTCCCGCCTGAGGATAATAAAAGTTCTCCGTAATTCGCTGCCCTCCAGAAATGTACCCCCAGGTATATCCATTGTTTTGAAAGGATTGGTTAAGAAGGTTATTTGCGAGTAGGCCAAGTTCAATTACACAGGACCCTTTGGTTCGAATAGTATATCCCATTCGGATATTAGTCACGTGATAAGCGGCTATCGAGCGCGATTCAGAGGTCGTGTTATCCAGATACTGTTTGCCTACATACTTATTGATGAGGGCAATTTCCAGATCTTTCAAGGGACGGTAAGAAACCGTTAGCGAACCAATAAAATTGGGAGAAAACGCGATGTCTGTATTGTTGTGTACGATTACAGTCTGTATCATATTACCATTAGCGTCGTAGTTGTCATAGTTATCAATATATTCCCTAAAACTTCGGATCTTATTTCTGCTTATTGAAACATTACCCGCCAACTGCCACTTTTCAGTGATCTTGTAACCTGATTCAAATTCCAATCCGGTGCGATAGCTACTTTCTACGTTGGTTCGTATGTAAGCTCCAACATCATTGATCTCACCCGTGAGGATCAGTTGATCCTTGTATTCCATCAAATAATAATTGGCATTCAGAAAAAATCGTTTGCCGCGGTATCTGTAACCGGATTCGACATTTACAAGTCTTTCAGGTTTTGGCCTACTGTTTTGGGAGCTCTGAACAAAGTCGTCGCGCACGGGCTCTCTGTGTGCAACACTCACTGATGCGTAAAGATTGTTTTTATTATTGAGGTCATACATTAATCCGGCCTTTGGATTGAAAAATGTGAAATCCACAGAATTCTTTTTAGCAGTACCGTTGGTAAAGAATTCAACTGCTGATTCATAGGTGTAATTAATTTGACGCAATTGTAAATCAGTAAACAAATTTAGTGCCTTGTATTGGTAATTCATTTTAACAAAACCATTTACCTCTAATTTCTGTGATGAATTCGTGTAATAACGATCACCTAGTTCGCTTTGCGATGCATTACGTGCCCAGATCACCTCACCGAAGTGGTCACCATCATAATAATTCCAGGCGCTTCCTGCTAGTAGCGTAAGACCTTTCGCGCCCTTGTAATCAAAGGTTAGTACGGAGCCGTAAAAGATGTTGTCAAGCCACCTTCTTCTTATCACATCTGTAGTACTTATGGTGTCTGAACCTGTAAATAGTGTGTCGAGGCCATAAAAACTAAAATCCTCGTTGCGTCGGTATTGCTCGTAGTAACCTCGTCCTCGTGTGAGATGGCCTGAAAGGTTCATCGTTAATTTGGGATGCAGCGTCTGTGTGTAGTGCAATTGATAGTGGTCTTGTTGATAATTGTCAGTTTCATTTTCATATGAGTAATAATTATAGGTGTTTGGTTTACTCGAGAAGAGATTTGCTGAATCTTGTGGCGTTTCATAAAGTCCGCCAGGATAATAGTTGTTGTAAAAATGCGAAAGCAGGCTATCCTGGTCACCAGAAAGTTTTGCTCCAGGAATACCGTACCATGCCTGATAGGTTTTCTCTACACCACTGAAAACATTGGCTTTCAAAACGGCATTTTTACCAATGATTGCTCCTGAAAGGTAAAAGGATTTCAAATCTGAAGACGCGCGGTCTATAAATCCATCCGAATTGATTCTTGATAGCCGTGCATCGAGCGTAAATTTTCCATCGATCAATCCCGTTCCTGCCTTGACGGTATTTCGAAAGGTATTGAAGGAGCCAAAGGAATTATCGAGCTCTGCATAAGCAGTTTTCCGAATATTATCTGTTTTGATGTTGATGCTCGAGCCAAATGCTGCTGCGCCATTGGATGAGGTCCCAACTCCGCGCTGTACCTGAATGTTCTCAGCAGAAGAGGCAAAATCGGGCATATTGACCCAAAATACGCCATGTGACTCGCTGTCATTCAATGGGATTCCATTCACAGTGACGTTCGTTCGGGTGGGATCAACGCCTCGAATACGAATGCCTGTATACCCTATTCCTGCGCCAGCATCTGAGGTAACTACTGTGGATGGCGTTCCATCCAAAAGGAAGGGCAAATCCTGACCAAAATTCAGTTGACGGATCTCTTTGGCGTTTAGATTCGTATAGGTCGTCGGGGTTTTATCTGATGCTCGAACGGCTGAAACCTGCACCTCTTCCATGGTTACGGCCGAACGACTGATCAAAATGGTCAGTTTAACATCCTTATCCGCTACAATTACATTTTCAAGATGTTCTTCAAATCCTGGTCGATTGAATTGTAACCTGTAGGATCCGTTGGTGAGTTTGTTGAAGACAAATTCGCCTGATGAATTGCTGTTGGTTTTGTAAAACGTTTCTGAGATGCTCACACTCACGTCTGACACCGGACTACCATCAGAGGAAATCACCTTTCCTTGAACGGAATGCTGAGCATACAACGATCCAGCCATGATTAAAAAAACACTTAGTACTGAAATTCTTGTTTTCATTTTAATTAAAATTTAACAAGAACAAGGGGCTAATTCTCTGATTGTGAATAATTAGCATTTGTATCATCTTCCCTTCGCAGGCATTATCCTGACAGGTTCAATGGGTATAATCTCAGCCATGAAACAATCATGGCACCCCTTAGAGACGTCACAAAAGTAATGTGAAATAATTTAAATTGATGCGTTGATCAGTTGATTTATTTTTTGAGCACAATCATGAACGCGGTTTTCTATACTTCCTTCAAGAATTGAAAAATCTCGTTTACAACCTTTGAGGTAATTTTTGTATCGTTCGAATAATTCATGACGGTCATATGGATTTTCTCTTAGTGCATCTTCTTCCCATGGAATATCTGGTTTGCATAAGAAATAATGATCGAAATGCTGTTCAGTGTAATATTTCAATATTTCTTTGCTAACCTTCTCGTATTTTACTTCCGACCATATTTTTAAAACCGTCATTTCTGTATCGCAAATCACTAATTCGAAGTTTTCGACTTTCCATTTATCAATTTGTCCGGATGCAATTTTGTCTAAATCTTCTAAATTGTAGTTACCATTTTTTTGAAGTAGGTATTCTCGAGCATATTCCTCAACCCATTTTGCATTAAAGTATGATGCAACTAACTTGCTAATAGTTGTTTTTCCGCTTGATTCTGGTCCCGTAAAAGCGATACGAATCATTGGGTTCTCAGTATTTTACGCCACTTAAAATAGCCATAAATGGACGCAATGGTGTAAGAAAAATACATGATTGAAGTGAGGCTTAATGAATTATTCCAAAACAAATACATTGCCACAATATTCACAATAACCCAGTAGATCCAGTTTTCCAAAACTTTGATCGTAACAAGATAGGTTGTTGTCAAACTGAAAGACGTTGCAAATGCATCAGCGTAAGGACTGGCTTGGTTGGTATAGTTGTCAAAAATAAATCCGAGTAAAAGAAAGAGAACGGTGCTAAAAAGAATGTTTAAAAGATGATTTTTCACAGGCCATTTAATAATTGGAGAATCATTGTCTTTGGAGTCCTCAGTCCACATATACCAGCCATAAAAAGCCATTACCAAATAAAACAGTTGGAGTCCAGTTTCAATGTAAAGTTGGCTGATGTAACAAATGAAAATGTAGAGTAATGAGCTAATAGCTCCAAACAACCAACCAATTGTTTTCTTGAAAGAAATTAATACGATGTATAAAACTGCCGTGAAAACAGCTAAGCCTTCTAAAAAGTCGGTTGCGCGCAAACCCTCGATAAGTGTTTTCCAAATTTCCATTTCATTGCAAAATTGCTTAAAATATTTGATCGTAATGCTCAGACAAGGTTCGCTTGTGGTGAACATTTTTTTATCCATCCTTTTTCTCTGTATCTTTGCGTGAGATGAAATTTAACGAATTAGGGCTGAACCCATCCTTGCTAGAAGCAATTGAACACATGGGATTCCATACAGCTACACCGATACAAGAAAGAGCAATTCCACGTATTTTAGAAAACCGCGATTTAATTGCATGTGCACAAACAGGCACTGGAAAAACCGCCGCTTTTATTTTGCCAATACTTCACAAACTTACAGGTAAGGAGGATACTTCAATAAATACGCTGGTTCTTGTCCCCACAAGAGAACTTGCTACACAAATTGATCAGGAAATACAAGGGTTATCCTATTTTGTTTCTGTAGGATCTATGGCATTGTATGGTGGTGGTTCGGGAAAGGATTGGGATGAACAAAAATCCATGTTGAAGGAAGGAATGGATATCGTTGTTGCCACACCGGGAAAACTGCTTTCACACATTGCGCAAGGCTATGTTGATTTCTCAAAATTGAAGCACTTGGTGCTGGATGAGGCAGATAAAATGTTAGATATGGGATTCATGGATGACATTCTTCGAATTATCGCAAAATTGCCTAAAGAGCGCCAAACCTTGATGTTTAGTGCTACAATGCCTCAAAAAATTCGTGATCTCGCAAAAAAAATCCTAACAAATCCGGAGGAAATTACATTGGAAGTGTCTAAGCCAGCAGCAGGAGTTAAACAATCAGTGTATTTTGCATTTGACAATCAAAAGGTGCCTTTAATTGCTGAGCTTCTCGCTGAACGAACAGAATACAATAGTATTATTGTTTTCACGTCATCCAAAAGTAAGGTGAATGAAATAGTCTATTCTTTGAAGAAAAGTGGCTTTAAAGCGTATGGCGTATCTTCCAATTTACAGCAAGATCAACGTGAAGAAATTTTGCGTGGTTTTAGATCAAAACGAATTCGCATTGTGGTAGCCACGGATGTGATGGCTAGAGGGATTGATATTAAAGAGATAAACCTGGTTATAAATTTTGACACTCCATTTGATGCAGAAGACTATGTGCACAGGGTTGGTAGAACGGCCCGAGCAAACACGAAAGGTGAAGCCATTACCTTAGTAAATGAAAAAGACATGCGGAAATTAGTGCAGATTGAGCGATTGATAGAAGCAGAAATTCCAAGGCTAGATCTACCTGAAGTATTAGGTAGCGGACCAGAATTCAAAATTGCACCCAAACAAAAAAAGAAATCTTTCCGCAAGAAGCCGTTTTCACAAAAAAAAGAAGCTGGAAAATAATTTCTATCTGTCTTTTTATCGCCTTTCAATGTATTCGTTACTTTTACCTAGCGCTGCATGAAAGAAACCAAATTCATTGAACAAAATCAGAAAAAGTGGGAACGCTTTGAGAAGTTATATGCTTCAAAATCTGAAGATCCCGAGGAGTTGAGTGATCTCTATATGGATATCACTAATGATTTAGGTTATGCACAAACATTTTACAAAAGAAGAACGGTAAAAGTGTATTTGAATCAGTTAGCACAAAAGGTTTTTTCAGGCGTACATAAGCAGAAAGGCGAACCCTTGAAAAATCTGTTGCAAGTTTGGCAAATTTCTCTTCCACTCGAAATTTACCGATCAAGGAAAAATCTACTCTTTGCATTAATTGCTTTTTTGGTTTATGCCATTCTTGGTGCCGTTACCACCTCTGTTAATCCAGACTTTCCTCGAATTGTTTTAGGCGATGGATATGTGGAGATGACCCTTGAAAATATAACAAAGGGAAATCCATTGGCAGTGTATGAATCTGATGATCAAACAGCTATGTTCATAATGATTACGACTAACAATTTAAAAGTTGCTTTTTTGACATTTTTTGCCGGATTTTTTTTCACAATCGGCACGCATCTACTTTTGTTCTCTAATGGTGTCATGTTGGGATCCTTTCAAAGTTACTTTTATACAAAAGGGCTTTTACTAACTAGCTTTTTGGGGATTTGGATTCATGGTGCTTTTGAAATCTCTTCTATTGTCTTGGCTGGAGGTGCCGGCATAACAGTTGGAAGCGGATTGCTGTTTCCTGGCTCTTACAGCAGGTTACAAGCGCTTCAATTATCAGCCAAACGAGGACTTAAAATCATGTTGAGTCTTGTTCCTTTTATAATTGCAGCTGGTTTCCTTGAAAGTTTTGTGACTCACAACTATGATGTGCTTCCGGACTGGTCGAAATGGCTTGTCATTGCGTTTTCTTTCGGGATGATCTTATTTGTCTATGTGATTTATCCAATTATGGTTGCACGTAAATACCCACATTTGATAGAAGATGAAGAGCTTTTCACCAGAAAGGAAAAGAAAGAGTGGGTACTTTATAAAATGAGAAATACAAGCGATATACTTTTTGATTCCTTTCAATTCTATCGTATGAATTTTGGAAAATTCATGCGACCAATTATTTATTTTGTTTTACCATTCGTGTTGATTTTGGTCGCAATTCAGGATTATTCCCGAATCGATGATTTGGAAATTGAGCATTGGTTTGATTGGATGGGACAACTAACAGTGATCTTGGGGTTTGATTTTGCTTCAATACGCGATGTTATAATTGCTTTATCTTGGACTTTTGTCTTCTCATTCGTTTTTCTCTCTGTATTTTGGACATTTTTGTCCTCAGATAGGGAGACCAAAAATTTGGATTTTATTCTCTTTGCGAGAAAAAAAATTGTACTAGTTTGGTTGTCTAATTTATTGCTCTACATAGTTGTTTTTTGCTTACCATGGTATCTTCTCTTAGGTGCACTTTTGATTGTTCCGCTGATCAGTTTACTTGGTCCAACAATTGTTTTTTATGAAGCGGGAACAGTAAAGGATAAACTATCAAAGGGCTTTCATTTTGGAAGAGGAAGTTTCGGAAACATGTTCATTTCTCTATTGGTCTCCTTACTTTTTATTTGCTTGTTATTACAGCCATTTGCCTTGGTTTTTAGTATTCACAATGAGTACACGAACAAACCAGCAATGAAGGATTTACTTGATATGTTTGTGGAAAATTCAAGGCGTTTTATTGAAATATATTCTGATTATGCAGTTGTATACGGCAACATAATAAGACAAATTTTTTACCTGACATTCCTATTCCTTTTGGTACCGTTTTTTGCCGTTCTTACAGGGGTTTGTTACTTTTCTGAAGTAGAAAAAAAGGAAGCGAGATCTTTGAAACAGGCATTTCTAAAATTTGGTAAAACAAACCCTTACAAAGAGTCAAAGGAAGATTTTGAATAAACATTTACAAATAGGTTTTTTCCTTCTTTTGAGCTGTCTTTCACTTGCTCAGGAATCCTCTGTGGCAAAAGAAATTATTGAATACCGCAAAGACAAAACGTACAAAGGACCCCAAGAATGGGAAAATTATGGTCCAGCCGCAATAAGATGGTACGACAACACCTATGAGGGATCAACAGATCAGGGGGGTGCAGGAATCACTACCAATGATGCCTTGATCGAACGGGATAGATTAAAAAGATACGGTCATACTGGTTCGGGTGACTTGGACAAAGGCCCGCAGGTTAAAAAACCAGAGCCTTTAGAATTACCAGATATTGAAGCGCCTGACTATGAAGGGCCTGATTTGTTGCCTGATGTTGATTTGTCTGACAGCTCTCCAAATTTTTGGAAAACAGTGCTGTTTATATTTTTGTTTGCAGCTATTATTGCAGCTCTCTATTTTTGGTTAAAGAACAGATCGTCGCGAACAAATCCTCCCCTAACTTCAGAAGAATTGGAGTGGAATCCTGAATTAGTTACGCAAAGTGAATTGGATCGTTTGTTAGAGAAAGCCATGGATGAAGAACGATACCGTGAGGCAATCCGTATTTATTTCACTGCGATATTGAAAGAATTGATACGTTTGAATTTAATTCGTTGGAAAAAAGAAAAAACCAACCATCACTATCAGCTTGAATTGGCAGGGAAAAGCGTGTCTGAAAGTTTTTCAAACTGTGTTAGTGTCTATGAATTGGTTTGGTATGGAAAATATGAGATCAATCAGGCTGTTTTCAGCGAATTAAAGCCAACATTACATTTTTTTTACCAGCAATTAACGAAGTTAAATGTCGAATAAGTACAAACTTCTGCTTGTTGGTGGTTTAGCAGCATTTGTTGCTTTACTTATGCTGTTCACAAATGTTGGTATTGACAATCGAACCGCTGAACCCACCTATGTTTCTGCGGATTGGTCAAAAAAATATGGGCTAAAGGATTTGGAGCCGAAAGGACTTTTCTTGTTTAGTAAATTTTTGAGTGAGCGATTAACAGATCGAAGCGCGATTTATCCGATAACTAATGCTCAAACCATTGATTCAGTTGTTGACTCGGATGCGACATTCTTTTTTATTGGTGAAAATTTTGCGCTTAAGGATAGAGAATTGCAGAATATGATCGAAAAGGTTGAATTGGGAAACACCTTGTTTTTGAGTTGTGAACATATGTCGCAAAATGTCATTGATATGTTCTTTGAATATTTTACCATGACTTACGAATATGAATCAAAGTCAACCGTACATGTGTTGGATGAAATAGCTCCATTTCGAAATAACAAACAAAAATTCTTTAGTTTCAATGCTGTTTTTCAAAACGATACGATAACACGTGAATGGCCCGTTTTTGATGAAATTACCATTATAGGGGAGAAACTAAATCTGCTTTCAGCCATTGGAAAAGAAGGTGAGTACCCTAATTTTATTGCTATTAAGCGTGGAAAGGGAAAAATTTACTTGCACACTATGCCCGAAACACTGCTGAATTATCAGCTTTTGAAGTGGGATGGTGCACAACATGCTAAATTCGTATTAAAAGCATTTCCAAAATGTAAAAATGCATATTGGCTTGATTTTGCACAGCTTACACATTTAAAAGAAGAACCAAATTATGATGATTTTAGTGATGATGACAAGGTAAGAGATGAAAGTTATTTGCAGTTTTTGTTTAGTAATGCAAACTTGCGTACAGCCATGTTGCTTGCGTTCTTTGGATGTATTTTGTTTTTTGTTTTCAGGTTTAAACGTCAGCGTCCTATTATTCCACTAAAAATGAAAAGACGAAACACCTCTGTTGAGTTTTCTCGAACAGTTGCTTCAATTTTCATGAGTAGACAAAACCCGCATGGCCTGCTTCAATTGCAAAAAAAGAATTTTTATGACCTAATTACGCGTTATTTTTTCATCGATTTGAATTTGAAAGATAACAATCGAGAGCGCGCAATTGAATCACTTTCAAAAAAAGCCAACGTGCCTGCGCATGAAATTCATAAATTATTACAATTGCTTGAAACAAACGTGAAAATCAATGTGGATGAGCCTTATCTATTTGAGGTTAACAGGCGTATAAAATTATTCATAGCATCAGCGGGTATTCAGCAAGGAACACTTTCACATGGAATAAACAAGTTTGAAGGTACGATAAAACGAGAATTGTTGGTTTCGAGTATTGCATTGATCAGTGGCCTTTTAGTTTTTCTTTTTGGATTTTGGTTGTTGACTAAAGGTGTCGGAACGGGCGCTGTTTGCCTGCCAATAGCGACAGTTATCATTTTTGTAGCAATTCGCCGTTTTTCCCTTCCTGTCCTTCAGTATCAGGCGAAAGCGCTCATTTATTATCCGCTTTTTGCGAATAAAAGAGAATATTTATGGAAGGATTTATTGAATGTGGAAAATGATCAAAATAGCCTCCAATTCTATTTTAAAGAGGGCCAAAAATTGAAAATAAAATGGAGCGAAATCAGTAGATTTGATCAAGTTCATTTCGAGAGATTTGTGAATAATTACCTTAAATACAACAAATAATGTCAGAAGAAATAAATGATAACCAATCCAAGGATATGTCTAATGAATTAAACAATACAGGTCAGGAAGGATTTGGTTTCGAAAGATCAAAAGCGGAACAAATTTGGTTGACAGCCAAAGTGAGTGAAGTAAGGTCTCTGTTGGCGCAATATGTTATTGGTCAACATGAAGCGATAGAATTGATGCTTGCCGGCATTTTTTCGAATGGACACTTGTTGTTAGAGGGTGTTCCAGGTGTTGCTAAAACACTTTCAGCTAAAGTATTGGCAAAAGCCCTCAGCATTGATTTCAGCAGAATTCAGTTTACTCCAGATCTTATGCCTTCGGATGTTATTGGAACGAGTGTTTTTAACATGAAAGAAGCAACCTTCAATTTTAAAAAGGGTCCGGTATTTTCAAACATCGTATTAATTGATGAAATCAATCGTGCACCTGCAAAAACACAGGCAGCCCTTTTTGAAGTAATGGAGGAGCGACAAATAACATACGATGGCGTTCATTACAATATGGAATTTCCATTTTTGGTTGTTGCTACTCAGAATCCAATTGAGCAAGAAGGAACCTACAACCTTCCGGAAGCACAGCTTGATCGCTTTTTATTCAAAGTAAAAGTGCATTATCCTGAACTTAATGAAGAGGAAGAAATTATGCAACGCTATAAAAACAATCTTTCCTCACCGGACCTAACACAAATTAAAGCAGTGTTGAATGCAGAAGAAATTCGCCGAGCACAAAAAACTGTTGAGGATGTTGTAATTGAGGATAATTTGGTGAAATACATTGCAGCCATTACGCTGAAAACCAGGAATCATGGGAAGATCTACTTGGGTGGTTCACCGCGCGCCTCATTGTCAATGCTTAAATCCTCAAAAGCGATAGCAGCTATAAAGGGAAGAGATTTTGTTACCCCCGAAGACATTCAGTTTGTTGCAACTCCTGTTCTTAATCATAGAATTATCTTAACACCTGAGGCAGAGATGGAGGGCGCAACGCCAGAACAGATCGTTTCAGAAATTATACAGTCGATAGAGGTGCCGCGTTAATGCGATTCATTGGGCCCATATTTTTAAGCCGAATATTCTTTTGGGTATACGCAACAGTCATTATGCTGTTTGTGACTGCATATGTTTTCCCGTGGATGAGGTTGTTGGCTTTTACAGCCCTTTTTGTTCTAATAGGCTTGACAATCATTGATGCCTTCTTACTTTTTCTTCACAAGAAACCTTTGAGATTTGAGCGAAAAATAACCGCTCGTATGAATTTGGGTGATCAGAACCAAGTTGACTTGGTTGTAAAGAATGATTTAAAGCAGCCTGTTTTTGTGAAATTGTATGAGTCGTTTCCGCCAGAAATAGCTGACCGTTCTATCCAGTTTTCTGGACTTATTTCTGCTTCTCAAGAAATCAGCTATACCTATTCATTCTGCCCCAAGCAACGAGGTGATTATCATTTTGGCAAAGCATATTTGATGATGTCCTCTTTATTGGGTTTGACTGAAAGAAGAATAATTTTTCAAGCAAAGCACAGAGTTGAGGTGTATCCATCCGTTTTGCAAATGCGTAAATACGAGCTATTGGTTTTTCAGCAACAAAAGCTGAATACTGGAATTAAAAAAATTAGGAGATTAGGCAATACCAATGAGTTCGAGCAAATAAAATCATATGTCCAAGGGGATGACATAAAACGTATCAACTGGAAGGCAACGAGTCGAAAAAACGAATTGATGACAAATCAATACCAAGAAGAAAAGTCGCAACATATCGTTTGTATTATTGATAAAAGTCGCAGTATGCAAAACCGATTTGAGGAAATGTCTCTTCTGGATTATGCTGTCAATTCAACACTTGTCTTTTCAAATATTGCCTTAAGAAAAGGAGACAAAGCTGGGTTGTTGACTTTTGCCGATAAGATTGGCTCACAATTGCTTGCAGATAGAAAAGCTGGGCAATTGCGAAGAATAATGAAAGAACTTTACAATCAGCGGACACATTTCCTTGAGCCAAATTATGAGTTGCTTTTTCAAACAATACGTCGAACTGTTAAAACTAGGTCGCTGTTGGTACTTTTTACCCAGTTTGAAACAGAAGTTGCGATGCGACGAAATATGCCAATGCTTCGGCGATTGAATGAACAACATTTGTTGCTAGTTGTCTTTTTTGAAAATAGTGATTTGAAAGAAATGGCAAATAAGCCAATAGCAACAACAGAAGAATTGTTTCAATCTGTCGTTGCAGAGCGCATGTCGACGATCCAACAACGCATTGCGCTGGAATTAAATAGAAATGGTATTCAAACTGTTTTAACCACCCCTGCAGAATTGAGTGTTAAAACAATCAATAAATACATTGAGTTAAAAGCGAAAGGTGCGATATAAAAAAAGGCCATCTAAATTAGACGGCCTTCACAAAAGAAAAAGTAAAATTATTTCTTCTCACATTTAGAAACATCTCCAGTGTCAGGATCTTTCATCCAAAGTTCTTTGCTTGTAAGGCGCGTAATGATGGATGTAGTTGTAATCGATTGAGTTTGTCCAAACAAAGAATAAGTGACAGTTGCCTGCAATTGCTCTTTGTCATTTGCAAACTGCCATGTTCCAGTATACGTTGTTGAACCGTCATTATAAGTATACGTTCCATCTTTGTCTAGTGTGAATGTGTCAGTGTCAGAATCAGCTGTTACTTGACCATCAGTTCCATCAACATATTCTACTGGATCCCAAGTTCCTGAAAGACGTGCCTTTTTAGTTAGCAAAGAAAGTCCTGGACCATCTTCATATTTTCCACAAGAAGCAAAAACAAAAGTCAATCCAGCAAGTAGAAACAGGCTACGGTTAATCATTTTTTTCATTTTATAGATTTTTTAAGTTTGGACAAATTTAAACGAAAAAGTCATTAATCCATATTATTGGCAGATGAATTAGTTGTTTTTAAAAGTATATTTGGCTCGAATAGTTGAACCTTGAGAAAATGAGTAGAGATAAAGTCTTAATCGAAAAACGAGAAGCCTCTAAGCTTGGCGGCGGTCAGCCTCGCATTGATAAACAACATCAGCAAGGAAAATTGACAGCACGGGAGCGGATTACTTTGCTTCTGGATGAAGGTACTTTTCAGGAAATTGGACAATTCGTTGAGCACAGAGCAACCACATTTGGACTCGAAAAGCAGCACTTTGCTGGGGATGGAGTTGTGACGGGATTTGGGACGATTCACGGAAGATTGATTTATGTTTTTTCGCAAGATTTTACTGTTTTAGGTGGCTCATTGTCTGAAACGCATGCTGCAAAGATCTGCCGCATTATGGATTTAGCGATGAAAAATGGTGCTCCAGTAATTGGATTAAATGATTCAGGTGGAGCAAGAATACAGGAAGGTGTTGTTTCTTTGGCTGGTTATGCGGATATTTTTTATCGCAACACAAGAGCGTCTGGTGTGATACCGCAGATTTCAGTGATCATGGGACCATGTGCTGGGGGAGCAGTTTATTCACCTGCATTGACAGATTTTATTTTCATGGTGGAGGAAACCTCTTACATGTTCGTCACAGGACCAAACGTGGTTAAAACAGTTACACACGAAGAAGTCAGTTCGGAAGAGCTTGGAGGTGCTAAAGCACATGCTGAGAAATCGGGAGTAAATCATTTTACCGCTACAAATGATGTAGAATGTTTGAAAAAGGTACGTGATCTCGTTACTTATTTTCCTCAGAATGCCAGTGAAATGGCACCTCAACCGAACCAATTTAGTTTCAATCCTTCAAAAAAAGAAGCCATTCGTTCAGTGTTGCCTGAAAATGTGAATGTACCGTATGACATTCGAAAAGTAGTAGAATGCGTTATCGATGACAATAGTTTTAGAGAAGTTCAAGAAGATTTTGCAAAAAATATTGTTGTAGGATTTGCGCGTTTAGAAGGGAGATCTATTGGTATTGTAGCGAATCAACCAGCTGCTTTGGCGGGTGTATTGGATATAGATGCATCTCGCAAGGGGGCCCGATTTGTTCGTTTCTGCGATTCATTTAATATTCCGTTATTGGTTTTTGAGGATGTGCCTGGATTCTTACCTGGAACAGATCAGGAATGGCGAGGAATCATTACGCATGGCGCAAAATTATTGTATGCTTTTTCGGAAGCAACCGTACCTCGAATTACAGTGATTACGCGTAAAGCATACGGGGGTGCTTTCGACGTTATGAATTCTAAAAACATTGGGGCTGACATGAATTACGCATGGCCAACAGCTGAAATTGCTGTAATGGGTGCAAAGGGCGCTGCTGAAATTATTTTCAAACGCGAAATAGCTGAAGCTGCAAATCCGGAGGAAAAATGGAAAGAAAAAGAAGCAGAATATGCGGATCTTTTTGCCAATCCATACCGTGCTGCGGAAAGAGGAATTGTGGATGATGTCATCTTACCTGAAGAGACGAGGGAGAAATTAATTGCAGCATTCAAAATGTTGGAAAACAAGGCTGAAACATTACCGTACAAAAAGCACGGAAATATCCCTTTGTAAGTCAGTTGTGCAATATTTCAATTGCTTGTGCATATTTTGATTTAGTAACAGGAGTGAGATTGTAGTTTATTTCAGCTTCCTTTTGAAACTTGTCAATTAGCTCAGCTCCGCGTTCAGAAATGAAAAATTTGTTTTCGACTTCAAATTCGAGCAGTTCAATTGTGCGGGGATTTTGCTCAATTGGAAAAAATTGACTTTTGTCGAGCGAAGCTTCAAAAATCCAATTTAATCTAATGTTCTCCTGCAATTTTATTGGCAATTCGTTGAATGCAATTTGATTTCTGATTGTTGCTTTGTGAAGCGAATCGCTATGTTCCGGATCGATCACTCCGTGAAATCTACTTCTCTTTGATTTTCCAATTAAAACGGGTATGAAAGAACCAATCGTTGCATCATTAAAAAGTGCATCATTCAAGAATTTCAATTGTTGGAATGGAAGTATCGGTGCATTTGACTTGAAAATCAACCATTGTTTCAATGTCTCCAAGCTTTTCTGAATTTCTACTGTTAGCGTTTTCGTTTCTGAAAAATCAAATAACGGATCGATGAGTTCAGTGAGATTAACAACCGATGTGTCTTGAAGGAGTTTATAGAAATACAAATCTGATTCTTCTACTTCCATTCGTATACCATTAACTTGAAGCATTTCGCTTTTTAATTGAAAACTATAGCTAATGCCATTTTCATTCGAAATGCGTTTTCTAAAGCGCAGTGAGAAACCATTGCGGTTTAATATAAAGTCAGGGGAATCAAGGTACAAATCATAGTAAAAATCATCGCTATGATGCAAAAGAGTTATGCCACCAATGGTAGGGTTTTTCATCAGTGAAACTTCAAATGAATCGATATTCTTAACACCATATTTACGCTGATCTTCAATCCCTTGGGAATGAGAAAAAGTTAACTTGATAAGAAACAGAAAGCTTAAGATGAAGTATGTTTTACTGGCCATAATTGCGCATTCTTCCTTTGAAATTAATATAACTAATGGGATAAGCTGCCAAATCAGCAGCCTTAAGTAGTTTGCCTTTTTTCACTAAACATTTTCCGTTTTCATATATGGTTAATTGTTTTGTATATCCTATCGGATGAGGGTCTAAAATATCAAAGGCTTTCACAATCGATGCTCTTCGTGCTGCCATTTTATGAAAATATAGCTCACTAATTGCTGGTGGCCAATGCGCTGCTTCGATCATTGATCGCAGTCCAACCGAATCAATGGCAGCTATTTTGAATGCCATCCAACGCAGATCTTCGTAATCCGTTTTTTTATATAGATCGACAAGTGAATTTATGCGACTTGTAAACACTACTTTTCGGCCTTTTATTTTAACGGCCTCCCAAGGAAGTTCATTGACTAATCCGACCTTAAAATCTTGATTTATCCAAGAAATATGCACACCCATACTTGTTCCTAGATCTGAATAAATGGCTGACAAACGATAGTTTTTATTTCCTTTATTTACAAGGGTTAATGCCGTGTTCTCTTGTTTTATGTCCCAGTTATCGATGTAGATGTGAGCCAAAAGAGAGCCCTTTAATTCTCGGCGTGAAGCATTTTCTAAAGCATAAGGCATAAAGGATCCAAGTCTCTTTACTCGATCTGGCCGAGCTTCTAACGAGCACTCTTTAAATTGAGCATAGGATTTTCCAATAAATGGGGTCAAAGATGGAAGAGATTTTGCCATCTCATCAGTTATTTTTCCTGTTTTATTTAAATAGTTTTTAATGTCAATACCATATTGAATTTTGAGACTATCAATCAATTCGATAGATGATTTCATATTCGAAACACCATCGAAAACAAGGATTAGATTTTCAGTGTAAAAATAGGGGTGATCAACATCATAGCCGATCGCAGCAAACATTCTAGAACAGAATATGTCGGTATGCACCTCATCTCCCCATTTAATAATCCATTTATTTTCAAAATCTAAATCAAGTACTTCAAATTTAGGTGCTGACCCTCCTTTACTGAGTTGATCCGCCAAAACAACCATTTGGTTTTGCGCATTGATCTTTTTCTTCTTAGCAAGTATATCAAATCGATTTTCGAGACATACACTATCAATTAACTCTTTGTAGAAAGGTGAAACAATCGACTCGTATTCTCCAGAAAAGGCTGACTTTGGAATTCGAATACGAAGAGAATTTTTGCTTTTTAGGGTATTGAAAAATAATTGTTTCTTTTTATGAAATGAAATTTTATTGGTTGAATTACTTTCTGCTTTTTGCAAGAATGATAAACGCATCCATTCCAGTTGGTAGACCAAATCCAATGTTGTGCTATCCCTTTTTTTCTTCAGTAAATACCCTAACTCTAATTGCTCACTGACGGTTTTCACGTATCGGATGAATGCCTTTTTTCTAGCAGGCAATAAATAGCCATCTTTAAATCGTATATTGGGGTTTGTAAGTAAATTACAAGTAGATCTTAGGTGTTCTAAATTGATAAGTGAATCTTCCTCAAAGTAGGCTAAAAGCTCTTTAGGAAAACTTTTTTCCTGCGTCGGATAGGATGCAATCTGAGAAAATAAGGGTGAAGTGGAACAAAAAACAAATGGCAAAAATGTTTTCAGTATCCCTCGTAATAGAAACATCTGTGTGATTTTACAATCGAATGCCAAGAGATAGCGTCGGTACGAATGTAATTGGTTTTAATTTTTCTGTTCGCTTGGAATCACTGCTCCACGGACTGATGTATGCAACCCCACGAAGCTGAGGATTTACATAGAGCATTTGCTTGTACAAGTACAATTCGTAACCCACATAAGCAGTAGCAAGAAAGGTTTCAATTCGGAGTTGTTTCAATTCCGGAGCATCAATATTAAAGTATTCCCATCCTACAATAGCGCCAATTACCGGATTACTTTCTGTCTTGAATAGTGGAATTTTATACCGAGCAACTGCGGCCAATTCAAATCCTAATCGAGCACTCGTGCTTTCAGGAACGTTTTCAAACATGCTCTTTTTCAAATCATCAGGCACATCAAGAGCTAGGGAATAAAGGCCTATGTTAAAGTCATGTTTTTTAGACACTTTATACATGATTTGTCCGCCAAAACCTTTGTAAATAAAACTCAAGGGCTCAACCTCCAAACGCCATTTTTTTGATGCATTCTGGGTTTCTGATTGGGCTAACAAAATATTCGTCAAAAATAGAAAAGACCAAATGCCTGAGAACACTAACTTTTTCATCGTGAATTTATTTGATTTAAAAATAGCGATCTTTTTAAGAATAAAATGCAAAAAAATCATTTTTTCCGTTGAACAATGTATCGGGAAATACAAGGAAATAATCTGTTCTGCTTATCTTTGCACCTCATTAATTGATTATGTACAGATCACACACATGTGGCGAATTGCGCCCTACAAATATTGGACAGGAAGTAACATTAGCGGGTTGGATGCAACGTTCCCGTGACTTAGGCGGAATGACCTTTGTTGACCTAAGAGACAGATATGGAATTACGCAACTTGCTTTCAATATGGAAGACAATGCAGAATTGTGCGAAAAAGCAAGAAAATTGGGGCGCGAGTTTGTGATTCAGGTGAATGGAAAAGTAATTGAACGTTCAAGTAAAAACAAGAACATCCCAACAGGAGAAATTGAGATTCAAGTTACTGCTTTGACAATACTAAATGCTGCAAAACTGCCACCGTTTACGATTGAAGACGAAACAGATGGTGGCGATGAGCTGCGCATGCAATACCGTTATTTGGATTTAAGAAGAAATCCCGTGCAACAGAAACTTATGCTGCGAAATAAGGTTGCTCTTGAAACGCGTGTGTATTTAAATTCCAAAGATTTTTTGGATGTTGAAACTCCAGTTTTGATTAAGTCAACACCCGAAGGAGCGCGTGATTTCGTTGTGCCAAGTCGCATGAACGAAGGACAATTTTATGCCCTTCCACAGTCGCCACAAACGTTCAAACAGTTATTGATGGTTTCCGGTTTCGATCGTTATTACCAGATCGTAAAATGTTTCCGAGATGAAGATTTACGTGCTGACCGTCAACCGGAATTCACGCAGATTGATTGTGAAATGGCGTTTGTAGAGCAGGATGATATTTTGAATACGTTTGAAGGATTAATCAAACATTTATTTAAGACTGTTCGAGGTGTCGAGTTCACTGAATCATTCCCAAGAATGGATTATGCCGAAGCGATGGCGCGCTATGGATCAGACAAGCCAGATATCCGATTTGGGATGGAATTCGTGGACATGAACGATGTTGCTAAAGGAAAAGGATTTGCCATATTCGATAGTGCTGAAGCGGTTATTGCGATCAATGCGGAAGATTGTGTAGAATACACACGCAAGCAAATCGATGAATTAACGGAGTGGGTGAAACGACCACAGATAGGTGCGAAAGGATTGGTCTACGTGCGATGCAATGCAGACGGAACCTTTAAATCTTCGGTTGATAAATTCTATTCACAAGAAGATTTAGCTCAATGGGCGTCAAAAGCCAATGCTAAACCTGGAGATTTACTTTTGGTGTTGAGTGGTGATCTTGAAAAAACGCGCAAGCAAATGAATGAACTTCGTTTGCACATGGGAAATGAATTGGGATTGCGTAATCCGAATGTGTTTAAACCTTTATGGGTACTGGATTTTCCATTATTGGAGTGGGACGAAGAGAGTGGTCGCTACCATGCAATGCACCACCCGTTTACTTCTCCGAAACCAGAAGACATGCACCTGATCCAAACGGATCCTGGAAAAGTACGCGCGAATGCCTATGACCTCGCAATGAACGGAGTAGAATTGGGTGGTGGATCGATTCGTATCCATGACCGTGATTTGCAATCACGCATGTTTGATTTGCTTGGATTTACGAAAGAAGAGGCGCAGGAACAGTTCGGATTCTTAATGAGTGCATTTGAATATGGTGCGCCACCGCATGGAGGATTAGCCTTTGGACTAGACCGTTTGGTGGCAACGATGGGTGGGTCAGAATCTATTCGTGATTACATAGCGTTCCCGAAAAACAATAGCGGTCGCGATACTATGATTGATGCGCCATCACCATTGAATGAAGCACAGTTGAAAGAATTAGGGATTAACATCTTATAATAAGATTTTATGAGCATACATCAGGGAAAACTTCAGATTTATAATAGTCTTTCGGGACAAAAAGAAAAGTTCGAACCGATCCACCAAGGTCGAGTGGGGATGTATGTCTGTGGACCGACTTTGTACAGTGAGCCGCACATGGGGAACATGCGTACGTTCATCAACTTTGACATGATCTACCGTTACCTCTTATTGCTCGGTTACAAGGTGAAATATGTTCGCAACATTACGGATGCAGGACATATCACCAATAGTTTGGGGGAGGCAGTAGACAGCATCGGTTCCGCTGCTCGTTTGGAACAAGTTCAATCACTTGAAATAGTCTACAAGTACAATGTGAAATTTCAGGAATTGCAGCGTATTTACAATATGTTGGCGCCTTCGATTGAACCTACAGCTACCGGCCACATTCAAGAACAGATTGAATTGATTGAGCAGATACTAGAAAATGGTTTTGCTTACGTGGTGAATGGTTCCGTGTATTTTGATGTAAAAAAATACAGTGAGAAATACGAATACGGTATTTTAAGTGGTCGTAGGGTAGACGAATTAGCTGAAGAGACACGCACGTTGAATGCACAGGAAGAAAAACGTTTTTTTGCGGATTTCGCTTTGTGGAAAAAAGCCAATCCAGAAGACATGCAAATTTGGCGTTCTCCATGGGGTGATGGCAATCCAGGTTGGCATATCGAATGCACGGCAATGAGTACAAAATACCTTGGTTCACATTTCGATATTCATGGCGGCGGCATGGACTTAAAATTTCCGCACCACGAGGACGAGATTGCTCAAAGTTGTGGTTCATTGGGTTGTAATCCTGCGAAATACTGGATGCACGCCAACATGCTCAATGTCAACGGGCAGAAAATGAGTAAGTCGTTCGGGAATTACTTTTTACCCAAAGAGATCGTAGAAGGAACAACGGAATTATTCGATAAACCATACAGTCCAAATGTCATTCGCTTCTGTATGATGCAAGCGCATTACCGAAGTACACTGGATCTTTCACAAGATTCTTTGGACGCTGCTGAAAAGGGTTACACACGTCTTTTGGACGCAATGTTGTTGTTGGAAAAGCTGAATACGTCGTCCGAATCCTCATTTGATGTAAAATCGATTGTGGATGCTTTTTACAATGCCATGGATGATGATTTCAATGCTCCCATGCTCATTGCAAATTTGTTTGAAGCAGTTCGTCGAATCAATTTGGTGAACGACGGAAAAGAAACACTTTCTGAGACGGATAGAAACCTGATGAAAAAGGAAATGACAGCTTTTGTGCTGGATGTACTTGGACTTCAAGTTGGTGTTACAAATAGTGACTCCAAATTAGCACCTGTCATGGACCTTGTAATCGAATTGCGTCAGCAGGCCCGTGATAACAAAGATTGGACAACCTCCGATAAGATCCGCGATGGATTGGCAGCAGCCGGAATCACCATCAAGGATTCGAAAGAGGGCACGAACTGGAGTTAATAACCGTCACATTTCTTATTCGACAATCTATGTTAAATGGATATTCCATGCATTAATTATTAAGCGAAAAAAATGTTATCTCAAAATACCGATAAAAAACTCTTCCTTCTTGATGCTTACGCATTGATCTACAGAGCTTATTTTGCTTTTGCAAAAAATCCTCGAATTAATTCAAAAGGTCAAAACACATCCGCAGCCTTTGGTTTTACCAATGTTTTGATCGATGTGATTAAGAATGAAAAACCAACACATTTAGCTGTCGTATTTGATCCTCCAGGCGGATCGGTTCATCGTCAAGCAGATTTTGAAGCATATAAAGCGCATCGAGAAGAAATGCCAGAAGACATTCGCTCGATGATACAACCGATAAAACAGATTATCGAAGCATTCAATGTTCCTGTCCTCCAAATAGATGGATATGAGGCTGATGATGTGATTGGAACTGTCGCAAAAATTGCTGAAGGGAAGGGATATACAACCTACATGATGACTCCTGATAAGGATTATGGACAGTTGGTTTCTGACAATATTTTCATGTACAAACCAGGTCGAGGTGGTGCACCTGCAGAGGTACTCGGTGTAAAGGAAATTTGCGAAAAATTTGAGGTCAAACATCCACTTCAAGTAATAGATATTTTAGGCTTGTGGGGAGATGCTTCTGACAACATTCCAGGAATTCCAGGAATTGGTGAAAAAACAGCAAAAGCGTTGATTCAGAAATATGAATCAATGGAAAACATCATTGCCAATGCTCATGAACTAAAAGGCAAGCAACAAGAGAATGTCATCAACTTTGCAGAACAAGGCCGTATTTCAAAAAGGCTTGCAACCATAATAATTGATTTGGACGTCGAATTTGACGAAGAGGCGCTTATTATGTGCGATGTTGACACAGAAAAGGTCAAAGAAATTTTTACAGAACTTGAATTCAGAAACCTTGCAAGAAGGGTAATTGGTGAAGAAATTGTAGTAACGGCAGCTCCATCATCCCCATCTTCAAGTGATTCTGGACAATTGGATCTATTTGGTGTGCAAAGTATGTTGGTCGACCAAGATCCAACGCCTACTGCAGAATATAAAACGATAGCTACTGAAAAACCGAGCTACCACCTTATTACAACACCGGAAGAACGCAAAGAATTGCTTGACATCCTATTGAAACAAACGCAGGTTTGTTTTGATACGGAAACAACAGATATAGATGCAATGCATGCTGATTTAGTTGGAATGTCTTTTTCTTACAAAGCACGCGAGGCTTTTTATGTTGCCGTTCCTGCTGATTTTGAAGCAGCTAAAAGTATTGTACATGAGTTTGCTCCATTTTTTCAATCTGAACAAATCGAGAAAATTGCCCACAATATTAAGTATGATTTGAAGGTGCTTCATCGTTATGCAATGGAAGTTGCAACGCCAACGTTTGATACCATGATTGCGCATTATTTGATCAATCCGGAATCAAAACAAAGCATGGATTTTCTTTCTGAATTTTACCTGAAATACAAGCCTATTTCGATAGAAACATTAATTGGCAAGAAAGGAAAAGGGCAAGGGAATATGCGCGACCTCAAACCCGAAGAAGTATCAGATTATGCCTGCGAAGACGCGGATGTTACCTTCCAATTGAAGCAACTTTTTGAGCCTGAAATTCAGAAGGAACATTTAAAAGATTTATTTTACAAAATCGAGATGCCGTTGGTTGATGTCCTCAAAAACATGGAGCAGGAAGGCATTGCCATTGATGTGAAAGGCCTGAAGGAGTATTCCTCCGAACTGGAAAAAACACTCGTTGATCTCGATGCTCGCATCAAGGAAGAGGCAGGGGTTACATTCAATATTGATTCTCCGAAACAACTCGGGGAAGTGCTTTTTGATCAATTAAAGATCGATCCAAAAGCGAAAAAAACCAAGACAGGACAATACGCGACATCCGAGGATGTTCTTTTGAAACATGAGAAGGCACACCCAATTATCCCATTGATTTTAGAATACCGCCAACTGCGCAAGCTAAAAAGCACTTATGTAGATCCGTTACCAACGATGACAGATCACATAGATGGGCGCGTACATACGAACTTTATGCAAACAGTTACTGCAACGGGTCGATTGAGTTCAAACAATCCAAATTTGCAGAATATTCCAATTAAAACAGACAAGGGAAAGGAAATTAGAAAAGCATTTATTCCACGTGACAAAGACCATGTGATAATGGCAGCGGATTATTCGCAAATTGAGTTGAGAATCATTGCAGCCTTGAGTGGAGATGAACATATGATAGAAGCCTTCAAAAATCGCTTTGATATTCATACTTCAACAGCTTCGAAAGTGTTTCATACCCCTATGGATGAGGTGACCAAAGATCAGCGAAGCGCGGCCAAAGCTGTTAATTTTGGAATTCTGTATGGGCAGTCTGCTTTTGGACTATCTCAGAGTTTGAATATTTCAAGAACGGAAGCAAAAGGCATTATTGATAGTTATTTTGAACAATTTTCAGCCTTGAAAAAATACATGGATTCTATTGTACATGAAGCAAGAGAAAACGGTTATGTTGAAACTTTATCAAAAAGAAGAAGGTATTTACCAGATATCAACTCCGCCAATGCCGTTGTTAGAGGTTTTGCCGAAAGAAATGCTGTGAATGCTCCAATTCAGGGTTCGGCCGCCGATATTATTAAAATGGCGATGGTTAAGGTGCAAGAGGAAATGAAGAAACGCAAATTGCAGTCAAAAATGATTCTTCAGGTGCATGATGAATTGGTATTTGATGTGCTGAAGTCAGAGATCGAAGAAATGAAAGTATTGGTTAAAGATGCGATGGAAAATGCAGTTGATATTGGTGTCCCAACCGAAGTGCAAGTTGATTTAGGGGACAATTGGTTGGATGCACATTAGATCTTTTTTGGACATTCTATTAAATCAATTACTGTTAATTGCTTCAGTAAAGACTTATTTACAAGGATATCCAAAAGCCTCGTTTGATGTTATTCATCCGGAAAATTATCTTGACTTCATCATGGAATACATTATTGGCTGCAGCTGTTCATGGAGTTCACTAAAAGAAGAATCCGACTACATACAACGGTACGTTCGTCATCCAGGACTCTTCTCGGTAATCCGATAGAGAGGTCCGGAAGCAATGTGTTCCCGAAAATTTTTGAGCAAATGTTTTGAGTGATTTTGACTGCAAATTTTCGCCTGCTTTCACTTCGAGCGGATAAATTCGCTGGTCCTGTTCAAAAATGAAATCCACCTCAGCTGATCCCGTGTCATTGGCCCAGTAAAAAAGTTGAGTAACTCCACTCGCTTTGAGTTCTTGAAGTACAAATTGTTCTGCGAGCGCCCCTTTGAATTCTTTAAACATGGCGTCCTCATGTATCATAATGCCGGGAGGAAGGTTGCCTAGCGCCCCCAACAAACCGCTGTCATGAATGTATACTTTGAATACGTTCAGATCTCGGTATGCTGCAAGTGGGAAGTTGGCTTTTCTGGTGCAGTGAACGCGGTAAATCAAACCATAATCTTCAAGCCAGTTCAATGCAGATTCAAATTCTTTCGCGCGCGCGCCTTCGCGTATTAAGCCATAAATGAATTTTTTGTTTTCCTTGGCCAGTTGGCTTACTACAGCGTTCCATACCATCCGTATTCTTGGTATCACTGTAGCCGGCGCATGCTTTGAAAAATCTTGTTCATAGGAGGTTAGAATGTTGTGTTGAATTTCCCGAACCTGCTGATAATTTTCCGTTTCACAATAGCATAAAACGGCTTCAGGCATGCCGCCAACAAAATAATACTGTTTCAGTAAGGATGTGACTTTGGGTTTGAGTGTTTTAAGTAGGGACCATTCTTTCTCTTCTAAGAGTCGTACTATGGACTTATTTCCCGTCGCGTAGAGAAACTCTTTGAAATTCATGGGATATAAATGAAGAAATTCGACTTGTCCAACAGGAAAGGAGGTATTCTGTTTGAGTGCAATGCCTAACAATGATCCCGCTCCGATAATGTGAAGCTCAGGCATATCTTCTTTGAAATATTTGAGGGATGTCAATCCGCCTTGTGCTTCCTGAATCTCGTCGAAAATGAGAAGGGTTTTTCCGGCCTCAACGGATTGACCGGAATATGCTTCGATGGCTTTAATGATGCGCTGCGGTTGGTAATCTTGTTGAAAGAGCCCTCGTAGTGGGATTTCTTTTTCGAAGTTGATGTAAACGGTTTTTTCAAACGCGTTGTTCCCGAATTGTTTCATTAACCAGGTTTTCCCAACTTGTCTTGCACCGTATACCAATAATGGTTTTCGGGTTGGTGAGTCTTTCCACCTTATCAACGATTCTTCTGCAATTCGTTCCATGTTCTTTCGATTTTGAATACTACCAATAGAACAAAATTACATTTTCTCGTACGACTTTTTGTAATAGGTTACATTTTCTCGTACGACTTTTTGTAAAAAAGTACATTTTTTCCTAAGACTTTTCGAGCAAACTACCTTCCTTTTAAGCGCTCCACTTCTGCCTCGAGCATCTTGATGTACTTGTCTTTGTATTCGTCCTGGTAGTTGTTGATCTGCTCCTTTACCTCTACACCATTGACTATCTGATTGTTGCTCACATTAAAAATCTGAGAAGCATCAAAATTCAGGATTTGTGACACGGATACTTCCAGAATGTCCGCTATACGGTACAATTTTGTCAAGGTAACATCCACTTCTCCACGCTCCAGTTTACTGTATCCAGATAGGCTCATTTCAAGTTTATCTGCTAATTCTTCGCGAGTTATGTTTTTTAACTCGCGAAACTTCTTAATGTTCTCTATTGCTTCTTTCATGGTTTTATTTTCCTTAAAAGTAGTATATTAATTTTAATAAGGATATAAAAGTCTATTTAGAAACCAAAAAGTTCTGGTATGTCAGGTACATTAGTAAAAACGAAAATTATGAAAATGATTTATTCAACTTGTGTCCAAAATGTAAGTTTTACAAACATATTTTCAAGTAATTCTATCCTACTAACCAAAAGCTGGCAAAGATCAAAACATGAAACCCTAGTTAAATTTTTCATTGCGTGCCTTTTATTTAGTTCATGCGCAAGCAGAAAATATTCTTCCGAAGAAAGAATTGAAAATAACACCTTCAACGTAAACTGTAATGTTTTTGGAGCCTCGGTAAAAATAAAGTCAAAATTATTTGACAAAGAATATTTTAAGCCTACATCTATCACTGTTGGTTCTAATAAATATTCAAGTAGTAATTCTTTCGAAAAATTAAAATTCGGTAGAACGATATTAGTTGTGTCACAAGAAAATTTTGAACCCCAAACCATTAAAGTTTGGAGAGTACCGCGTCTAAAGGCTTTAGGAAGAGATGTTTTACTTGGGTTGGTCACATATGGTGTTCCTCTTGCTATAGATGCATTTAGATCAGATTTTTATAAAGTGGCCAGTTGGTCTCGGAATATAGATGTAGAGCTTAAATTCACACAAGAGTTTATGAAAAAACAGTTTTACGAGATAGAAAAATCGAGTAAACCAGAACCTTTTATTGCATATATAAATGCCTATCCAAACTCCTCGCTTTTACAAAAAGCAATTGACAAAAGAGATTCAACCGAATTACTTGTGGCTATCGACAAATCGTCAGAATCTGCACTTGATGAGTATATTGCAACCCATCAGAGGTCTAAGTTCCTCAGAGAGGCAACAGAGATCAAAAGTGGAATCGTTGAGGCCAGAGTTAAGTTTGAGGAGACAAAAACAAAGAACACTGTTGAGGCATACGAAGAATACCTTGCAAAGTATCCTAAATCGCTTCAAAAGAAAGAAGCAATCGACAGACTTGTGGATGTATCTTATAGGAGAGCAATTAATCAAAACACATTAGATGCACAGCTAGCATTTAATTCGAATTATTTAATGAAATACCAAGATAAACTTAATGCCGACACCCTTAAGTTAAAAACAGAGAGGACGGCAAAACAAGTGGATAGGTTAATTATAAAGGAAAACGATACAGATCCGAAAAACAAGTACGTTTCATTTTCAAAAGTTTGGAAAAAATATGATCAGGTGAGGAGAGAACACCAGAATTTACCTCAAGCTGCGCTTATTATGAGTTCTGCCTATTTTCCTAAAATAGCAAACCTGTTGCTCGAATCTATTTCTAAATTACCATCTGAAAAAGAACAAACGGCCTTCTTTACAAAGTTAGAAGCTGATTTTCCAAATTATTATAATCCAACGTTAAACCCTTTAAGTATAACGTTGTTAGAAAACGCAAAGGATTTTACGGGATCAGTAAAATTCTATAATCAAAAAGTCGTTAATTATTATGTCGAAAATGGCGTTCAGGGAATGCCTATCAAAGAACTTTATGGGTTTGAGCACAAAGGAACATCTTATTCTTGTGCCAAAGAAGCCAATTTAGAGGAGTTTACCCTAGCTAAAGGGATAATCACGACAGCTAAACTATACAGAAATAATACGATTTATGCGAAGGGTGTTTTTAATGGTAAAGACTGTTCAAATGGCAGAACTTGTGATTCGTATGAGTGTTCATATTACGTAAATGGAAATTTAGTGCGCACAAATTACACCAATAAGGAAGGAAGTTATTTCTACGAGTTTGAAAATGGAGTCAATCTTTCACTGAAAAACCTCGAAAATAAACTCAAAGAGGCAGATGGCCAACTAGCTAACAAGAATTACGATCGAGCAATCGATTTATATGTCAACAATTGTGCAAACGACTATCCTAAGTCGATTCCCTTGAATCTGAGACTTCAAAAATCCATTCAAAATGCCCAGGCACAAAAAACTGCGTATTTTCAAAAACTAGAACAACAGCGCATTGCAGAAGAAAAGAAGCAAGAGCAGATAAGGTTGGCTGAGGAGAAAAGGCAGCAACAAAGAAGAGCTGCGGAAAGAAAAAATGCAGAGAAAAAATGGCCATCCAGAGATTGCAAACACTGTGGAAGGGAATTTTGTTGTGAGCCAGGCTATTCCATCGATGAATATGGAAATGTAGTGGTAAAAGATAATGGAATGACCTGGATATGCAGCGCTTCTTGTATGAGAGAAGCATACCAGGAATTGGATAATTTTATTGATGACAACTTTAAGGATTGCTTTAGGTGCGGTGGTACAGGAAAGGCCGGAAGAATAAATCCATATACCGGTTACCCTGAAAACATTACTTGTGATGTGTGTCGAGGTACAGGTAAAATCAAGAAAACCAGGTATTAGCCAAAACTTAAAATTATTATCACCGAAAACATTGGTTTTTCTTCAGAATTTAACAGAACATAAAATCTATAAATATTTTATTGTTATACAGCATTATACTAAATTCAAAATGAAAAAGTATTTTTTATTCAAAATGTTTTTAATAGCGTTCGTCTCAAACTTTTTTTCACAGATAATTAAAGAAGTAAAAATTGGTGATCAAATTTGGATGTCAGAAAATTTGAATGTCGTAAGATTTCAGAATGGCGAAGGAATAATACAAGCGACAAGTAGAAAGCAATGGAATCAATTATGTGCTAATAAACAACCTGCTTGGTGTTATTATAATTACGAAAATAAGGACGAACCCAAATATGGGAAAATATATAATTACTATGCTATCATAGACCCAAGAGGTTTAGCACCTGAAGGTTGGCATATTCCAAGTGACAACGAATGGGATATCCTTATAAATTCAATTCAACCTACCGCATTAGGTGGTGAAAACATTCCTAATGTAGTTGGAGAAAAAATGAAAAGTATTAATGGATGGGATAATCATTATGAAAAATCAGCAAATGGTGATAATTCAAGTTTATTTAATGGATATCCAGGTGGTTATTATGAATATGACCCGAGAGAACAAAGTTATACTTACGTTTTTAATGGAAGGGAACAATATGGATTCTGGTGGAGTTCTACAATTTCCAAAGGAGACTTAAATGACCCTGAAAATTGTAAGATTTGGTATCGAAGTTTACATTACAAAAATGATAATATCGGAAAGAATAATTGTAGTCCAGGTTATGGATTATCTGTTCGTTGCGTAAAAGATGGGGGCATTAACCTAAAATCGGATTCATTAGAATTAGTTAATCTACTAAATTTTGAAAGTAAAAAAATACAGGAACAAAAGAAAATTGAAAAAACAAAATTTGATGCAATCCTAAAAAGCAACTTAACTACAAAAGAAGCCAAATTTAGTGAGTTAGTTTCAAAATTTTATAATGTTTATGAAAATGAACCTCAACTGGCAGTTGAAATATTAAATAGGCTTATAAAACTAATGCCTGTTAATACAAGCTCATTTGATAAAAATCGCAAAGAGTGGGCATCATATTTTTATTTATACAATGAGCGGTCAAAATTTAAGCAGAAATTAAAAGATTACAATGGCGCTTTAAATGATGCTAAAAAATGTTTAACACTTCAAAGTGTTGGTGAAAATCCTATATACGATAGAAAGAATGTAATTAGAACAATTCAAGAAATATATGAGGAATTAGGTGATATTGAAAATGCAAGATATTGGAAGTACGAAGGCTTTGAACTTTCTATACAAGCGTATAACGAAGTCCACTCTTCACTAGAAAAATCTACCCAAGAATATTCAGGAATGAAATTAGATTATAGATATTATTGTTTTACAAATATAAATGGTAGATATCAGTTGGGTTTAGATGATGGTGGTGCACATAACGTTACATATCAACAATATAATATCAATGGTAATTTAATAAAAACCGTTGTTGGAAAATGGATACTTCAAGATGAAGGTGTATATGGCCCAGCAATGGTATTGACGATCAGTTTTACAGGTGAAAATACAGGATTGCCATCTATGAAATTTATTGCGCAATACGATGGCTATGGTAATTTGCAGGGGTTGATTGATAATCAAGGAAGAATTTGGGGTTCCTGTAGATAATTAAAACGAAATAAAACCTGCCTACAACAATTTATTATCAATTTAGGTATTGATTCATTTGAGTTTAGTTGCAAAGGTTTTGAGGCAATAAAAATTGTGAGAAAGTAATAGAAGAGATTTTTACCTTTTAAGACAATGTTCATTGTTCAATTAAACGACCCATTGATTTCCGATAAAACGTTTGGTAAATTCAAAAAACAACACGCTTAGTAGATACCATACACTAATTTTTTTCGAATTTCAATCGATCCATTCTATCATGCTTCTCCTCTGCAGCTGCGCATACACGGATACAGGACCTAAAACCCCAACTCCACCTTCCATCCGCGGTTTTTGAGCACTCTGACAATTGTCAAAAGTTCTTGGGCACTTTTAAACGTTTGGTACGGTTGTGAAAAAACGATTGTATTCTTTTCTCGTCTGGCATTCATTTTTTCAAAAAAGAAATTTTCTGAGTGATTGAATTCATCAGCTTCAGCTGCCTGAAGATAGCGACGTATCAAATCTGTGGCTTCATTGATACTCAATCTAAAATCACTGCTTTTTACAGATGTGAAAAAGTCTATGTGCTTTTTGGCTCTTGAAAACAATACGTTCAAACGTCGTGCTCCTCCTTTTTGTGAAAGTGGCCCAAAACGATGATGAAATTTTCCTTCAGCATCTTTACCGTAACCAAAACTAATGACCAAATAATCACATTCATCGCCTTGAACATTTTCTAAAGCTTTAAAAAAAGCGGTGTCGTTCTCTATTCTTTCGGATAAAATACCCTTCGTTTTTTCAGACAATTCTTCATAAATAGCAGTGAGTTGCGATTCAGAAAACGCGACAACACCAAGTGTTTCGGGGAAGTCAATCAGCGCTTCTATTTTCTTTGCAACTGCTTTTGCTTCAGTAGGATTTTCACCTTGCAAATAAACCCCTTCAATGCAGTGAACGTCGACAGGATTTTTTTCACTTTTTAAGCTTGGAAAGGCTAGTAACTCATCCTTGTAAAAATGTTTGTTGGAAAAGGCAATCAATCCAGGGTGTTCGCTTCTATAATGGTGCTTTAGCCACACATTTTTCCAGTAAAACCCCGCCTGATGCAATAAATCAATTGTTTCAAAAGATGTTGAATTGAAATAATTGCTCGGTGACATTTGTTGTCCATCACCCGCTACTGTGACATGTTTGGAACGATAAATCGAACCCAAGGAATTTTGAAGTGGTATCTGGCTTGCCTCGTCGAAAACACAATGCTGAAACAGGTCTTTTTGAAGTGGGAAATGCTTTGCAACTTGCGCTGGATTACTGAGCCAAATAGGTTTCAAAAGTGTAATCCAATGTCGAGCTTCAGAAGCAAAAAGTTCGCGCAGGGTAGGTAAGTTTCTTGTTTTGGAAAATGCTTTAACCAAAATGGCTTTTCCTTTTTTCAACTCACTTCTAAAGATCTTTTCCTCCTCCGAAAGTTTATTTTGGGTCGTTTTCAAAATGCCTTGATAGCGATTGAATCGCTCGAATTGCTGCAAGATAATTTCATTCACAAGCAATTTGGATTCTCTTTCCTGCTCTGTGAAAATGGCACCACATTTCTCCAGCATTTTTTCAGCTGTGAAATTCTCAAAAGTTGGAAATTGTCCAATAAATTTTACGTAACTACTTTTGTAGACAGCTGCTTCATAGTGTTCAAATGAAGCAAATTCACCCAGGTGCTTTAGGACTTGATCTGTCATAGTTTCCTTTTCATTGATCGATTGAACAATTCGTTCAAAATTCAATAAAAGTGAATTTAAAATTGATTTTAAATCCTGATCTTCTTTCAGTCGAAAATAGGTTTTCAAATTTGAATAAAGGGTGTTCAACGAATTGTTAGCTGCCGCTATTGCACTGCGCTGCTCATCTGTTAATGATATCCAGATTCGTTCATCGTCTGCTGAATAATGCACCAATTGTTGCTTTATGAATGGAATTTCATTTTTTGGATCTTCAATTCCAAGCTCTATGAATTCAATCCTGAATTTTTGTAAAGCAGTTTTTAATTGGTAAAAATGCAGCAGTTTTTCTATTAATTCAATTGCCTTTATCGAGGGATTGGAGGAGTACTTAGTCCACAAGCGATTGAATTTCCATACGTTTAGAACACCAGTCTTCGTGTGCTGGACTTTTAAAACGTCTAACTCTTCTTCGGTGGGAAGTTGCTTCCAGTTTCCAACGATGCTTTCCAACCCTTCTAACTCAATGACAACCTTGAGGTACTTTTTACTCAAGTTTAAAAATCGCTTTTGTTTTTTTGTTTCAGGGTCTAAGAGTTCAGCATATTTTTTAAATGTTGAAGACCCATAGAATTGGGACAAGGAAGCAAGTTTCATGGCTTTGGAAACATCCCCCCATGTTTGCAGTTTAAACAAGACGGATAGATCATCCAACTCTTTTAACCATTCTTTGATTCGAAGGTTTAATTGAGAAAACTGCGGCGAATAAATGTATGATGCAGACAATGAGCTGAGTGCCACATTGATGTTTTTGGTATACAAATTTTCAATCGTTTCGCGAACTTTTAGCCATTCTTTTATGGTCGGAAGATCGCTCGAAAAAGTAGACTTATTTAAGGAAAGATTTGAAGACTGGGCGATGAATTCGGCATATGAAATTCCTCCAATGAGGTTGTCTTTTTGGAGTGTGTCCAATGTTCGTTGCAGTCCGTCAATTAATTGTCCTGATACGGCATATGAACTTTGTTTTTTTGGTTCGCGCTGTTCAAGGCGTTGCCAATTACTTTTAAGGTCGGCCAATAAATCCAGCGAACGAGTTGTTGAAGAAGCAATAAAACTAAAATCTTCTAATCCAAGTTGCCGCATTTTTTTTACCAATACCTCAAGCGCGACCCTTTTCTCTGAGACGATTAAAGCAGTTTGTTTACTCTGTAGTATTTTTCCGATGAGGTTTGTAAGCACTTGGGATTTGCCTGTTCCAGGAGGTCCCTGAATTACAAGATGATGAGTATTTATTTTTTCAAATACAGCAAGTTGATCCGGGTCGGCAGGTTCAAGAAAAGAGGAACTCAATAGATTCATGGAGGAATTTGCAGAAATGCCTACTTCACCGAATAGCTCCTCAAGAGCAGCGTGATCATCTGCTATTACTAATTCTTCTAGCTCCCGAAGAATATCATAGCGATGATGATGAAAATTACCTATAAAACAAGACTCTCTATTCAGTTGATCTAAACCATTATTTTTCAAAAAGTTGACGATGTCTTCCCAAATTAAATTGCCTTCAATATCAAGTTCGAACTCGTTTTTTAGCCTCTTCAATAAATAGGGATTGACAAATGCATCATCTTCATTTAAATTGATGCTAACTTCTCCATTTATTTTGTTGATATGAGCTTTACAGGGAATCAACAAAATTGGAGTTTGGAGTGATTTCTCGCCTTTATTCCAAAGGAGACTTCCTTTTGAAACACAAAGTGGATAGCTACCTGTTTCCTTTTCAAAACGTTTCGCAACGTCTAACAAATTTTTTAATGTCCTTTCTTTGGTGTTATAGGTAGATCCAATCTTAAAAGGAAGCACAGCTGCAGTTGAAAGGTTTACAAGGATATCATTGTTGTTGAAATCCCCACCTGCCTCAAGCATCGTTTTAATCTTCTCTTTTACTGCGGTCATGCGAAGCTAAAATTAAGAAAACTTATCTTCTAAGAACCACTAAAAGCAGTGTTTTACTCATTTTCAAAGTGATTTCCAAACGTCCGCAAAGATTCCTAACTTTGACAAAAATTAAGTTTCATGAAATCACTTTTGTTTTGCTTATTTGGGTTGTTAGCATTTCAACTTTTTGCGCAGCCAACCAATACAGGAATAATTCACGACAATTACGTAGGTTCTGATTATGGGCTGTATAATCCATCATCTATTGTGGATTCAAAAACAAGCTTTGCCATTACAACAGACTATGGAAGTTCGTATGTAAGTAACTTTTTTGCAAGGGATTACGCAATCTATAATGCTGATAATTACAAAGGAAGGCTTATTGATGGAAAAAAGAATGGTTATCAAAATAGAACATTGGATGCCAATATTTTAGGCTTGAAATATGAAATTGATCATAAAAATGCAATTGCGTATAATTTTCGTTTCAGAACATTTTCAAATCAGCGTGGGATTCCAGAAACATGGAACGAAAATGCAGCAAACTATTACTATCCCAATCAAATAAATACTGCGCAAGACATGACGGGTTTTTCTATTAGTAATTTGCGTTTTACAGAACATGCATTTAGCTATGCAAAAACAATATTTGACAAAGGCCCTGAGCTATTAAAAGCAGGCGCTACATTAAAAATTTTGAATGGGTTGCGCACAAATTATTTTTATGCCAATAGTGGAACGATAAATTTTACGGATTCTACATATCCTTCTGCAACGATCACCAATCTAGATGCATCTTATGGAAGTGATTTTGGTACAGCCCAATCTAAATATAAAAACCGAGGAATTGGTTTTGATCTCGGTGTTACCTATGAAATCCGTCCTGATTTTCGTGAACAATACTACGAAATGGATGGAAAAAAAGAACTTGTCAAATATGACATGAATAAATACAAGTGGAAGTTCGCGGCGTCAATTACCGACATAGGTTTCATTAAGTTTGTCAAAGACACTGCAACGTCAAATTTTACCGTTCCAACTGTCAATGTTGATGCTAGTCAATTATATGATGTTGAAAACAACTTGTTTTTCCCGAATGGTCCAATTCAAGCAATGGCCCTTTCTGGAACAAATTCTGCAACTCAAGAAACTAAATTCAGAATGTCAATGCCAACGATGTTTCACGCAAGTGCAGATTATCATTATAAAGGGAACATTTATTTCAATTACAACATGTCAATTCCTTTGGGAGGTCCGAAAGACCCAACCAAAGCAAAATATGTTTTTGTTCAAACAATTACGCCAAGAATTGAAAAGGAAATGTATTCCGTAATGATGCCGATTTCTCAAATGGGAAATGGTAAGTTTTATGTCGGAGTTGCGGGTAGGTTGAGCCTCTATGGATATTCAGCTTTTATAGGATCGAATAACATCCTATTCATGTTTGGCCAAAAGTCTTCTTTAACCAGAAGTTTTTACATTGGTGCGTCCTACAGTGTTCGCTACAAAACACCTTCTGACAAAGACAAAGACAAGGTTTCAGATTTGAGAGATCTATGCCCTAGTGATCCTGGTTTATTGTCCTTAGATGGTTGTCCTGATACAGATGGTGATGGCATACCAGACAAGGAAGATTACTGTATTTATGATCAGGGCCCATTGAATACGAGAGGCTGTCCAGATACGGATGGTGATGGCATCATTGATATGAACGATCGCTGTCCTGAAGTAAAAGGATTGGGAGTGCACTTGGGTTGTCCCGATAGAGATTACGATGGCGTAATAGATGTAGCAGATAAATGTCCAGATGAGCCGGGTATTGAATTGAACAACGGTTGTCCCTTCGAGAACCCAGGTTGCTGCATGGACAATGATGGGGATGGAGTTTCCAATAATGTGGATAAATGTCCGGATTTAGCGGGTTCAGTCTATAACAGTGGTTGCCCCGTTGATAAAAATAACATTGACAAAATCAATGACAAAAAAGTTGAATTAGATCCGAATCACACCAATTCTCAAATAAAAGTATTAAGCAATAATGATACTATTCGAAACGTATTGACATCCCGAGATCAGCTGAATAAAGTGATGGAAAATAAAACGGTAATAAAAGAATTGAACGTTTATTTTGATTCAGATCAATCGAATATTTCCACCACTGAGCAAGAAAAGTTCGATAAATTTATGGTGGACATTAAAAAACAAGGTGGTTCAGTAACATTTATTGTTGTAGGAAATACGGATAGAGATGGAAGTTTAGATTATAACCTGATTCTGTCAAAGAAACGTGCTGAAACACTCATGCGTAAAATTGTTGACGCAGGTTATCTTGAACAAAAAGTGACAGTTTACTATTATGGTGAGGAAAAGTCACTTTATAAAGGGTCATACAGCGACGAACAAAAAAGATTGGACAGAAAAGTACAAATTAAAGTCATTAAAGGAAATTAAAATATGAGCAACGAAAAGAACATAAAGTTTGGGACGAAGGCCATACATGCTGGCGTTCAGCCAGATCCAACCACAGGTGCAATTATGACACCTATTTATCAAACTTCAACGTATGTACAAGAAGCGCCTGGAGTAAATAAAGGGTTTGGTTATGCGCGTGGTAAAAACCCTACTAGAGAAGCTTTGCAAGATGCGTTGGCAGCATTAGAAAACGGAAAACATTGCGTTGCATTTAGCAGTGGGGTAGCTGCTACAGATGCCGTATTGAAATTACTTTCTCCTGGCGATGAGGTTATTACCGGTGATGATCTATATGGTGGAACGTACCGCTTGTTTACGAAGATTTATGAAAAATTTGGCATTAAATTTCATTTTATTGATTTAACAGATGCAACTAATTTGCACAATTATATCAATGAAAAAACGCGATTGATATGGGCAGAAACGCCTACCAATCCGACCATGCAGATCATCGATATTGCAGCATGTGCTAAAATTGCGAAAGAGAAAGGAATTGTAATGGTGGCAGATAACACGTTTGCTTCACCCTACTTGCAAAATCCACTAGATCTTGGAGCAGATATCGTTATGCATTCTGTGACAAAATACCTTGGCGGACATTCCGATGTTGTTATGGGAGCATTGATTACTAACAATGTAGAGTTGCATGAGAAACTATATTTTATTTTGAATAGTTCAGGAGCGAATCCTGGTCCAATGGATTCTTTTCTTGTTTTGAGAGGAATAAAAACCCTTCATCTTCGTATGGAACGCCATTGCTACAATGGTAGAATCATAGCTGAATTCTTAAAAAACCATCCAAAAATCGAGAAAGTATATTGGCCTGGTTTTCCTGAACACCCAAATCATGAGATTGCTAAAAAGCAGATGCGTGATTTCGGAGGAATGATATCAATAGTATTGAAGGATAAATCAATAGAAAATACATTTAGAGTGGCATCTTCTTTTCAAATATTTTCTCTGGCTGAATCTTTAGGTGGCGTAGAATCCTTAATCAATCACCCTGCAACCATGACCCACGCATCCATTCCAAAAGTGGAAAGAGAAAAAGCGGGAGTTGTAGATAATCTATTAAGACTGTCTGTAGGAGTGGAAGATGTGGAAGATTTGATTGCAGACCTTGAGCAAGCCTTGGCTTAATTCACTTCATGCGCGTATACATAACAGGGGTTTCAGGTGGCATAGGAAAAGCGCTCGCCGAGGCATTTTTGAATGAAGGCAACCTTGTCATCGGTTTAGGTAGGCGAAACAATATCCAACACCCTAACTTCGAGTTCATACCTTGCGATTTGAACAACCTTTCGATGGTCGAACAATTTGAATTTATTGCTGATCAAGAAGGGTGTATGCTCATAAACAACGCCGGTGTCATTGGTCCACTGAAACGAATAATGGATCAGCAACCAAAGGAGATACAAGAGGTAATGACTGTTAACGTGTTGCTACCGATGTTGCTTTGTCAGAAATTTCTTCAAGAGGTACCTATTGAAAAACGAACCGCTATTTTAAATATTAGTTCGGGTGCCGCAAATCGTGCAATTCCTTCCTGGGCAACTTATTGTGCTTCAAAGATTGCACTTGATCGTTTTTCTGAAAGTATCTATTTGGAGGAGCTTGAAATGTCTCGCCACCTGAAAATATATTCGATTGCTCCAGGAGCAGTAGATACACCAATGCAGCAGGCAATTCGTTCTGCAAGAGAACTGGATTTTTCTGATGTAGCTAAGTTTCAAGGCATGCACGAAAACAGACAGTTGCTAGCACCCAATGAAGTTGCATTCAAAATAGTGAGATTTCTTGCACTTCCCTTTGATGGAAAAGTAGTTCATTCCATCAACGATCTTGTGAATTGAGTTTTTGATCCGCCATAAAAATCAAAGATTCTCGGCCTTTTGAACACCATATTTGCCGTTCAAGGAATTTATGTTTTGACTCTTTCAAACCTTTTACTATTTTAGAACGTTTTTAAATAAGCATAAATCAAGCTAAATTATATGAAAAGAACAGCTCTCTTAATCGGTCTATTCTCCTACACCGCTTTGTTCAGCCAAATGCCAGCTCGTAAAATTGATATGGATAATGTGCGTCAAGGTGAGAATGTAGAATATTGTGTAACGCACAAAAAAATGAATGAACTCAAACAAAATCCAGAGTTCATGAAGTCTTGGTTGAAAGACCAGGCTGATCAACAAGCAGCCATGCAATATAAATCAACTGAAAAAGGAGTAGTATATAAAATTCCCATCGTTTTTCACGTTTTGCATAACAATGGCGTTGAAAATATCAGTGATGAGCAAATCCTTGATCAAGTAGAAATTCTAAATAGAGATTTTAGATTGTTAAATGCGGATGCAGCGACAGTGCAATCTGTTTTTCAAGGTATGCCGTCTGACTCAGAAGTTGAATTTGTTTTGGCGACGAAAGCCCCAAATGGAGCATGTTTCAAAGGGATAACGAGAACAGTAAATGCGCTTAGTTACGATGGGAGCAATGGTAGTGCGCAGGTCACGGCGGTTGTTAATGGGAATGATGTATTCAATGGCCAATGGCCTGGAAATAAATACTTGAATGTCTTTGTTGTCGCAGAGGCTGGTGGAGCTGCTGGTTATACAACCAATCCAGGGTCCTGGTCAGCATCTCAAATGGGAAATGGAATCTGGATCTTGCATGATTATGTAGGATCGATAGGTACAAGTTCTGTTCAAACTAGTCGGGCTTTTACACATGAAGTTGGACATTGGTTAAACCTTTCTCACACATGGGGTTCAAATAACAATCCCGGAAATGCTTCTAGTTGCAGCACTGATGATGACGTTGATGATACACCAAACTGTATTGGGGTTACTTCTTGTAATTTAAATGCCAATACATGTACTTCAGTTGATCCATTCTTCGGAACAGACACGAAGGACAATGTGGAGAACTATATGGATTACTCTTACTGCTCTAAGATGTTTACGCAAGGCCAAGTAGATAGAATGAGAGCTGCTCTGCAAGTGCAGAATACAGGCCGTAGAAATTTATGGCAAGCTGCCAATCTTACTTCAACTGGTGCAGATGGTTTAACATACTTGTGCAAAGCAGAATTTACTTCAAACAAAACAGCCGTGTGTTTAGGTGGATCTATTTCCTTTTCAGATGATTCATACAATGCTGTTAACGGTTGGAATTGGACGTTTGAGTCTGGAAGTCCTGCAACTTCAACTGAACAAAATCCTGTTGTAGTATACAATACACCAGGAGTTTACACAGTAACACTCTCTGCAACAGACGGAACGAATACAGATGCGGAAACAAAAACAGCATATGTTCGCGTTTACCCTTCTTCCTACAGCTTGCCATTCTTTGAAGGATTTGAAAATTATACAAGTTTGTCTAATTTGGCAAATTGGGAAGTTTTCAATGTAAATAACAACAATACATTCGCAATTGACAATGCTGTAAGCCATTCTGGATTAAAGTGTGTGAAAGTGGCAAACTTTGGACAATCAGGATCAAATATTGATGAACTTATTGCTGCGCCTGTAGACTTGTCTGCAGTTGCTTCAAACGGCGCTCAAGTGACTTTAAGCTTCCGTTATGCCTACCGGAAAAGAACTGCGTCTAATAATGAGGCATTAAAAGTATTCGTTACAAACAACTGTGGCGATAGTTGGGTACAACGCAAAACTTTAAGCGGAAATTCATTGTCTACATTGACATCATCTACTTCATGGGCGCCTTCAAGTGCTGCGGATTGGGTAACTGTTCACATGATTAATGTGACGAATGAATATTGGGTAGACAATTTCCGATATAAGTTCCGTTTTGAAGGCAATGGCGGAAACAATTTCTATTTGGACGATATCAACCTTTATCTTGGTCCACAGTCAGATGAACTGGTTCTTGGAATTGAAGAAGCAGGTACAATTGACGAATTGGCACTTTATCCGAACCCTGCTGATCAGGAAGTAAACTTGCGATTCTCTGTTAACACACCACAAAATGCAGCCATTCAAATTGTAGATATTACTGGTAAAGTGGTTCAAACTAATTCAGTAATGGCGGCATCTGGCTCTAATTTGGTTATGATGGATACTTCAAAACTCGCAGCTGGATCGTACATGATGACAGTTAAAACTGCTTCAGCGCAGAAAGTACTGCAATTTTTAGTAAAATAATTGATCAATACTTATTGAAAAGGCCTTCAGAAATGGAGGCCTTTCTTTTTGGCGGTATTTTTAGCCATTTGCTAGAAACGAAACTAACTCTTCTTCTGTTGCACTTTCTAAAACATGAATAAGTTTCATACCCGCATTTGAAATTGCTTTAGCTGTTGTATTTCCCCAGGCTATAACAGGTGCTTTAGGCACTTCATTTACTGATAGAAACGCTTTTAAATTAGATGGACTTGTAAACACATAAAGGTTCGCTTCTTCGATTATTTGTGGGGTATATATTGTTTGATAGACTGTAATCTCTAACTTTTGTTCGAAAGGAATTTGTGATGTAAAGGTCTTGTTACTGCTCATTGATATAGGAAAAAGTACCTTTCGTTTTCCCAACCAGTTTTTAAAGGCTTCCGCAACTTGTTCTGGATGCCCTGAATTTTCTCCTATGAAGGATGAGTCAAATCCCCATTTAGCAAGTTCTTCAGCCGTTGAATGACCAATACACCCCATGAATATCTGATCAGACAAATTGTACTTTTCTAAAAAATATTGAACGCTGCGAGGACTTGAAAAAAATACAACATCAAAAGATTCTTCTACAATGAAATCAAGTCCGACAAATGAAATCATTGATTTAGATTCTAATTCTATGCCTTGTTCTGAACAAAAGTTAAGCAACAAAGGAACATCCTCCTCAGACCTAGATATGTATAGGGATTTGATCAATCTTGCATCGACGTAAGATCTTCTACAATAATTTCTGGTAGGGATTTATAATCATCTGTTTCGTATTCGAACCAATTTGCCCCATCTTCCCAATTTTGGCAATGAGACACGAAAACAATACCATTATCAGCACAAAATACACCCAATGGAAGCTGACAACCTCCTTGCAGTAAATTCAGTACTTTTCGTTCAATCGCTATGCGCTCTTGAACAGCTGTGTGGTTCATCTTTGCTAGAAATTTTAAAAGTTCTTGATCTCCCTCGCGAATTTGCAATGCAAGAACACCTTGTGCAGGTGCAGGAATGAATTCTTCTGGATCCAGTCTTTCGACATGAAATTCAGTTAAGTCTATTTTTAATCTGTCAACACCAGCTTTTGCCAAGAGAATTGCATCATAATGACCATCTCTTAATTTTTGAATTCTCGTGGGTACGTTGCCGCGTAAATCTTTTATTTCCGCGTCTGGTCGAAACCCTCTAACCTGCGACTTTCTTCTTGCTGAAGATGTGCCGATGATTGATTTTTCTATTAAGGACCAAAGTTGCAACGAATCGACTTTTTCTTTTCGTATTAAAAGCAAATCTGCTGGATCTTCACGCTCCGAAACTGCAGCGACAATTAGCCCTTTTGGTTGCTCTGTTTCAAGGTCTTTGTGAGAATGAACCGCCAAATCGATTTCATTATTTAGAAGCGCAGTTTCGATTTCTTTCGTAAAAAAGCCTTTGCCTTCCAATTTGTCGAAACTTAGGTTTTGAATAGCATCACCTTGAGTAACTATTATTTTGATTTCAACGGAACTGCCAAGTGCTTCCAATTGTTTTTTAACGTGGTTCGCTTGCCAAAGTGCTAAGTCACTTCCCCGCGAACCGATACGAATATGTTGCATTCAGTCTTTATTTATTAGAATTTCCTTAGCCATGATCATGGGAACACTCATGTATTTCTTTTCCATATAGCCAATTACTTTCTCAAGCACATCTTTTGAATGTTCATCCAGCATATCAATGTCTTTTTTGAAAATTTCATTGACAGCAGTTGATCGGATTTCCTTTACTTTTTCGGGAACCTCACGCATGGCAATTTCCACTTTTCGAATGCGATGTATTTGCTTGAAATCTTCAAGAGATGCAGCAATGATATTTTCTACATGTGCTATCTCCTTTGAACGTTCTTTCAAATTTTCATTTGATATTTTCTGCAAGACGTTCACTGAAATATGAGTGACATTATTTGATTCAATAATTTTAGGGTCAAGATCTTGAGGAAGCGCGATGTCAATAACTACTTTGCGGTCTTTATCGCCCGCCAACAGGTTTTCATAAATTTCCGGAGTAATAATGTGACTGTCAGCACCAGTGCATGAAATGATTACATCAAACCCCTCAGAATAAGTGTCTAATGCAGAAAGGGGCAATGCTAGTCCATGGAGGTCATGTGCCAATTTCTCAGCTTTGGAAAGTGTGCGGTTGAATACCACAAACTTTTTAAAGCCATGCTTCTTCAAAAAACGACTCATATTCGTATTGGTCATTCCTGCTCCAATAATCAGAATTCTTGCATCCAATGAAATGTTCATGTCACGCAATCGATGATAGGCAAGCGAAACGACAGATACTGGTTTTGTAGCTATGCTTGTTTCAGTATATACTTTTTTTGCAGTCTCAATGGTATGGCGCATAACAAGTCGAATCAAGTCACCTGTTAAACCATTTGAACGACAACGCTCAAAAGCACTTCTTACTTGTGTGATGATTTCTCTTTCACCAATCACCATTGAATCTATAGAAGATGCCACATTCAGCATATGATTTACAGCCTGAATTCCACCAGAAAGTTCAGCGTTGGTTGCAAAAGTTTCAGTTTGGTTCTTAGTGAAATGTGGATACAATGTTTCAAAAACAGTGTGAAGTAAGCTGTGTGAAACAATTTGATCGGTACAAAAAATGAATTCTACTCTATTACATGTGGAGAGAAACATTAGTTCGCTGAACCCACATGCTGTCTTTACTGAAGATAATCTTTCTTTCTGTTCTTGCTCTTCAATATGCAGCATTCCAACCTCACTAACTTCGAGGTTTTTATGCGTAAAAGCTGCTATGTACAAATGTTCTAACACCAGCGCGTTGCTTGAGACTACAAATTTGCAAAGACTTTCCACCAGTATTGTCACAGAAATGTCAGAAACATAATTTAGAATTGCTTTAAATACGACAGGAATCTTTTGATTAAATTCGCCAAAAGAGACATCTTGAAGACGATTGAATTTGAATCTGCCCAGCACGTCAAAATAGAATACGACCTAGCCTCAACCATGCAGCGTTTCGCCGCCGCGTCAATCGACTTCTTAATTTTTTTGGTTTATTTCGTCATTTTCACGCTGGCATTTAATCTCTCTAGTGTCTTCACGGATTATGGTTCTCAACTTTTTATGAACCTCCTTCTAATAAAATTACCTTGGATATTTTACAATCCCTTGTTGGAATACCTCACCAAAGGTCAAACACTTGGTAAATATGCCATGGGCATTAGGGTTGTTACACTTGAAGGAGAAAGACCTGGTTTAAAGGAGGTCTTTACGCGCTGGTTATTTAAAGCTGATTTTTTATGGTTTAGCGCGGATTTCTTATTGATTTTCTGGTTCGCTTTAGGCATTTTAGGGGCTGTTTTTACTGGTTTGACACAGTATAGACAGCGATTGGGCGACATGATGGCGAATACGGTCGTTATTCGCGACCGTCCTTTGAGACAGTTTCAACTAAAGGATCTTTTAGCCCTACCAAAGAATTTCAATGTTCCTCCAACCTATCCAGAAGTAACCCGTTTTACAGATGAAGACATGTTATTGATTAAAAATACCATTCAACGTTTGAAAAAACACCCCAATTCAGAAACAAAGCTATTTGCAGCTCAATTAGCGGATGAATCAGCACGATTAATCGATTTGAAAGAAACCCCTGTGAAACGTTTGGAATTTTTGCAAACTTTGCTTCAGGATTACGTTACTTTGACACGTTAAATAAAATACATGGCAAAACTTTGCATCGTACCCACCCCAATAGGGAACTTGGAAGACATTACACTAAGGGCATTGAGAATGTTTCGTGAATGTGATATGATCTATGCCGAAGACACAAGAGTAACGAAGAAATTACTCGCTCACTTTGAAATTTCGAAACCTGTTTTTCCTTTTCACGCGCACAATGAACACCGCTCATTGCAAGGTGCAATGGAGAAAATCAAATCAAACACATTGACTTTATTGGTCTCTGATGCGGGTACACCGGGAATCTCTGACCCTGGGTTTTTACTTGCTCGAGAATGCGCAGCACAAGAAATTACTATCGAATGTTTGCCTGGTCCCACTGCGTTTGTACCGGCGTTGGTTGCAAGTGGATTTCCTTGCGATCGTTTTGTTTTTGAGGGCTTTTTACCACATAAAAAAGGCCGCCAAACAAAATTAATGCGATTGGCTGAAGAGGATAGAACGATTATCCTATACGAATCACCGCACCGCCTAGTGAAATGTTTAGACCAGATTTCCGAATTTATTGGTGCAGATCGAAACGTATGCGTTGTCCGTGAAATTTCTAAGATTTATGAGGAATATAAACGTGGCAGTGCGTTGGAAGTAAAGGCATATTATGAAAATCATCCTCCAAAAGGTGAAATAGTGATAATTATTGAGGGAAAAAATGACAAAAATTAATTCGGAGGCCATTTTCTTGGTCAAAAAAGGAAGCGCTGAAGAAAGTTTTGAGCGCCGAAATCTTTCAATTGATCTTCCCAAAGGAGACGATGTTTTAATAGAAACAGAAGCATTTGGGTTAAATTATGCGGATGTCATGGCACGACGTGGCCTGTATCGTGAAGCACCTCCATTGCCTTGTGTGGTGGGATATGAAGTGGTTGGAAGGATTATTGAAGTTGGTTCAAATGTTTCAAAAGAGGCAATAGGCGCACGTGTTGTCGCATTTTGTCGTTTTGGTGGATATGCGAAACATGTTGTAACGCAATACCGAGCGACGGCGGTTATTAATGAACTGCCAGCACAGGAAGCGATGGCATTGTGCACTCAGGCGGTTACAGCATATTACATGGCTGAATATTTATCTCCAATAAGATCGGGGGAAAATGTTTTGATTCATGCTGCTGCAGGCGGTGTAGGTACGATTTTGATCCAATTGGCGAAATTGCGCGGAGCAACAGTTTTTGCAAAAATTGGTGACGCAAAAAAGGAAACACTCGTTAAGGCATTAGGGGCCGATTACGTAATCAATTATAAAAAGTCGGATTATGCCCAACAGTTGAAATCGATTCTAAAAAATGAACGTTTGGATGTTTCTTACAATCCTGTTGCTGGATCAACGTTTAAAAAAGACATGTCACTCATTGGTTCTGGTGGAAGGTTAGTACTTTTCGGTGGTTCTGAATTAACGGGTGGCAAATTCGGCATATTCTCCCAGCTTAATTTCTTGAAAAAAATGGGTTTAATCTTACCTGTCGGATTAATGATGCGTTCTAAAAATGTACTTGGGGTAAACATGCTGAAAATTGCTGATAACAAACCTGAAGTCCTAGCGAATTGCTTATGCGAAGTAGTCCGCTTGCATGCTGAAGGAGCCATTGTACCTCAAGTAGGTGGTGTTTTTTCGGTTGCAGATTTAGCGAAAGCACATGAAGCATTGGAGTCAGGAGTTACAACAGGAAAGCTTTCTGTTTTTTGGTGATAAGTTTGGTATCTTTTTTGACAAAGGTGGAATTATCTAAATTCGTAGAATGAAATAAGCCATAATGAGAAACGTCACAAACAAGAATATAATTGGCGATTCACTTCGTGGCTGCTAACGCGGTCCATTTGACCACTAAAAAACAATTAAATACAAATGAAAAATGTTTTTTATTTACTTTTTGCTGGTTCACTGTTCATACTGAGTTCCTGTATTGAAATCATTGATGATATTGCGATTAAAAATGACGGAAGCGGAACATTCAAGTATACAGTGAATCTTAGTTCAAGCAAAGTAAAGATTAATTCAATACTTGCATTAGATAGCCTTGAGGGTAGAAGAGTTCCAAGTTTAGAGGAAATACAGCAAAAAGTAGCGGCATTTAAATCGAAATTGGAAGGTAAAACCGGAATTTCAAATGTTACGCTTGAAAGTAATTACAACGATTACATTTTCAAGTTAAAATGTGATTTCACAAACATTTCAGTACTTCAAAATGCGCTTAAAGAAGTAATTCAAGAAGAAAGCAAAGAAAAAAATATTGCAGAACTTGAACATACTTGGTTGAGTTGGGATGGACAAAAAATGGTTCGATCTGTACCTGAATTCACCGTAAAAAAAACGAAGGAATTTAAACAGGAAGAAATCGATCGGTTGAAAGAAGGGAATTATACATCTATTTCGCGTTTCGAAAGACCAGTGGAAAAATTCGACAATCCATCAGCAGTTCTGTCCAGTAATAGGTTGGCTGTAATGATAAAAACAAACCCGTTTGTACTTTCCCAGAATGCTGATGTTTTGGAAAATACAATCTATCTATCACCTTTAAAGAATTAGACGCTATATTTTCTTAAATTCGCAGCTGTATGTTGAATTTGAAAGTGTTAAATTTTTCTTTCGTGAGATCAGCCTTTTTGTTTGTAATACTTTTCGTGTCGAGTGTTTCCTTCGCACAACGTTCAGAGGATTTAATTCCAAAGGATGCTGTAACGGTTTTCAGCATTAATAATTTCACACTTCTTCAAAAAATTTCATTGGATGACCTTGTGAAATATGAATTCATGGAGGAAGTGCAGCAAGAACTTTTTGATGGATCTACTTCAGGCAAAACCATGAAAGATTCAGGTATTGATTTCGATCAAAAATTAAATGTTTTTTACGGTAAAGGAGAAGAATACGAGGTCTCTGGATTTACATTCGGAATAAAAAGCAAGGCAGATCTTTTTCAAGTTTTTGATGATTTTGAACAAATTGAAAGTCCGTATGAAGGAGTTGAATTTTACAGCTCATATTTCAACAACCTAGTTGTTAAAGGTAGTTCGGCTCTTTTGATTCGTGTTGAACCTACAATGGAAAAAGTTGATGCAGCAACTGACTCGATTTGGTATGCAAGAGGAAATGAAAATCCTTTTGAGTCCTATGGTTTGAATGAGGAAGAAAGCAAAGAGGATGTTTTTGAAGAGGAGATGCCGGAGGAAACAGAAATAGATTCCTATAACGTTCCTTCTTTGGAAGAAGACCCAAACCAAAAAAATTACTACGAATTACGTGACAGTGTGCAAGTTGTAATGCAAGCTGCATTTTTGGAGAAATTGTGCACAGAGCTATTAATTCGTAAAGTCAACTTGGTAAATTATGACAACCGCTTTGCGCAACAATTGACTCATTCGTCGGAAGGTGTATTTTATTTGGATAATTCCCGCAGTCTTCAAAATGCACAGGGACTTTGGTATTTTGAAACAATGTTTCCAACATTGTATGAGGACATCAAGGAATTGTACACAGGAAATGTGATGCTTGGTGATTTGATCTTGCACGAAAGTTCAGTGGAATTCAAAATGGAGGCCCGTTATGGACCAGAACTTGGGTCTATTTATGAAAAAATGAATGATTCGAAGTTCGACAAGCACGTTTTGAAATACATTAATAAAAACAATACGGCTTATTTTACTTACAATGTTGACATGCGAGAAGCATATGAGCAGGCGTATAAGGTAATAATGCCAATTCTTACAGATGAAAAAAATGTACAGATTTCAACCAATGTGTTAACCATAGAATTGTTGAATGAGTTCATCAATAAGGATGCCTTGTTCAATACCTACAAAGGAAGTATGTTCGGGGCATTCAATGGCATCAAAAAGATAAAAACAACTAAAATCGAATTCAGTTACGACGAGGAAACTTTTGAATACATTGAAAAGGAAGTTGAGGCTGAGGAAGACATGCCTGTTTTTACATTAGGTTTTACAACTGACCGTGGAGACATACCTGAAAAGGTGTTGAATCATTTATCTAGACTCACATCACGGTTTAAAAACAAAGGAAACTATTGGGTCTACGAAGATGCTATACTGGAGGCGGCACCTTTGTATATGTTGAATAAAAATGGTTTGTTCATCTTCACAAACGATGAGGATCTTGCTGTTAATCATTCTGATGGCTACGGAGCTGAGGCGCTTTCACGATCTGAGGCTAAGAAAAGTAAGAAAAGCGGTTTTATGTATGGTTACATCGATTGGGCCAAAGCAATCGAAAAATTCCCGCGTGATTTCTTTGACGAAAGAGAAAACGAAATCATTGATGCGATGAGAGGTAAAACGGGAACAATGCAGATGACAACATCTGAAACGACGAAAGAAAAAACGACATTCGATCTCATCTATAACTTTGAAGGAAGTTATGAGAATTCAGGTAAGTATTTACTTGATTTGTTGAACAGTATCTATGTGATGTCGAAATAAGCCTCGGCTATGTTTAAAAAGTTTAGTATTATTTTTATTCTTGCTGCTGCACTTGGTGCATTCTTGTTTCTACGGCCATATATTTTTAAAAAGACAGATATTCCAAGATTGGAAGATAGGCTGCCGGATGGAGATTTCATCGGAAGAGCCTATTTTTTAGATGTCGCCAGAGAAACTAGTGGCATGCTTTACCACAATAAAGTGCCTTTTCGTGATTTGTTTTCGTATGAATTTATTCTAGGTCAGGGAAAACTATATGGCTTGAATTTACAAGATCCGGTTTACTTTTTTGCGAATGAAGGTGGGGAATGGGGAGCCCTTGTTCATGTAAGTGATAGTAGTAAGATCATGGAGGGTATTGAACGACTTAGAAAGTTCGTTGATATTGAAGATTCTTTATATGAAGACCACAGAGTTTATTCATATGCTAAGGAAAAGGGTTATATGACTTATAGTAATAATTATTTACTCATTTACAAAGGAGACTCATTTAAAGAGGTTTTTGATAGGGTCACAAAAGCCAAACGCAACGATCTTTCTCCAACATGGAAGGCTTTTCTAACAGAAAAACAATTCAAAGATGAGAAGTTGGTAATTTTTTCAAATTGGTCAAAATTGAAAGAAAATGGTATAAAAACAGCCATTTTTGCACACGACAGTGATTCCATCAGTTTTAGTTTAAAGGCTTACATAAGAAATGAAAAACCATTGAATATTTCAATGAAATCAACGGGGTTGAATTTTAGAGCTGGAGAGTTTGTTTCCAAAATGCTAAACATTCATTTGGATATCAGTAAACTAAGAGAACAATCGGAAGACCCTCTTTATAAATGGATTGTAAAAGCGGGTAAAAAAGTCAGTTTCCCGACCAAAGAATTTATGGACGCCTGGGAAGGAGATTTATCCTTTAGGCAGGGAGGTTTCCAATTGGTGAAAGAAACGTATATAGAATCTGTTTTGGACGAAGATTTTAACGTGACTGAAGTGGAGAAAGAGAAGGAAGTCAAAGTTCCAGGTTTTTCTTTGATGCTTTCAATGAATGGCAACGACAGGAGATTAATGAATAAATTATTTGCCAAAGGAATTTTAACGCAAGAAAATGAAAGCTTTAGATTCTTATTTTCGCCGCCATTAAAAATGCAGAAAAGAGGCACTTACTACTATTTCCATAGTGGTGATTATGTTCCCAGAACAGAGGAGTACTTAGCTAATAATGGTATCTGGACGCAAAAAGGTACGAAAATCCAATTCAGCATAGACTCCCTCAGTAAATACGAAGCATTTGGGTCCATTTACATTCCAGTCGATCGTATTATTCGCCGCAATCGCTTCTTTTAATTTTTCAATCCACATAGAATACTAACAGCGCTATGTAGATAAATATGTTTCCTGGTATTTCTTGTTTGAGTGATAATTAAAATTATATTCATTGAAAATTCAGGCCATGTCAAAAAAGCAAAAGATATTCGTACTCGATACTTCCGTACTTCTTCACGACCATCAAGCAATCACCAATTTTAAGACCGCACATGTTGCTATTCCAATTACTGTATTGGAAGAGTTAGATAAGTTCAAGATTGGAAATGACACCAAGAATTTTTCAGCAAGAGAGGTGATTCGCTTTATCGATAAACTTTCTGTAAGCGGAAGTTTACAGGAATGGATTTCACTGGGCAAAGGAATGGGTAGTTTCAGGGTGATTCTAGAGAATAACCCGCGTGAAATCAATGCTGAGTATGTTTATTCTGTAGGCAAGAATGACCATAAGATCATCAATGCTGCTCTTTTTCTGAAGGAAACTGAATTAAAGAAAGAAGTTATTCTCGTTACCAAGGATATCAATTTGCGCATTAAGGCGAAAGCATTAGGCATTGCAGCAGAAGATTATGAAACTGGTAAGGTAGACAACAATCACCTTGAACAATCATCGGCATATACAATTGAAGGAGTTGATTCAGAGATCATACGCCATATTTTTACCAGTGGAAAAATTGATGAAGATGGGATTTTAGGAAATAAAAAAGTAGCCAATGGTTACTATATATTAAAAAATGGAAAAAGTTCTTCTCTTGCAAGTTACAATCACCTAACAGACCAGCTCGAAAGAATTGAGAAGGAATACATCTATGGTATTAAACCAAAAAATGCTGAGCAAGCATTTGCATTCAATGCGCTGATGAACCCGAACGTTAAATTAGTAGCATTACAAGGTGTTGCTGGTACTGGAAAAACCTTGCTAGCGTTAGCCTCTGCTCTTGAGCAAAGTAAATCATTTCATCAAGTTATTTTGGCCCGACCAATCGTTCCTCTTTCGAACAAAGATATTGGGTTTCTTCCAGGCGATGCCAATGATAAAATTGGACCATACATGGAACCATTGTGGGATAATTTAAAATTCATAAAGGCACAATTCGGCGAAAATGAGAAAAAACACAAGGCAATTCTTGAAATGGAACAAGCTGGAAAAATTGTCATAACACCGCTTGCATTTATACGTGGAAGAAGCCTTTCTAATATCATGTTCATCATTGACGAGGCTCAAAATCTTACACCGCACGAAATCAAAACAATTATTACCCGTGCAGGCGAAAACACCAAAATTGTCTTTACAGGTGACGTTCATCAGATTGATACGCCTTACCTTGATGAGAATAGTAATGGACTCGCTTATCTTATTGACCGTTTGAAAGGACAAGAATTATTTGCACATGTTAAACTGGAAAAAGGAGAGCGTTCCGAACTAGCGAATTTGGCAAACGATCTTTTGTAATTAATTGGTTTTAGAAGTTAAAAGCTGCGTTAAAGCATTTTCTAATTTTTTATATTTAAACAGGAAACCTGTATCCTTTATCTTTTGATTAGAAGCTTGCAATCCCTCCAATAAAACACTTGCCATATCGCCAAATATCAATTTCATTGCGATTGATGGTATTTTTGGAAAAAAATAAGGTTTATGAAGTGTGCTCGCCAAAGTTTTGGTAAAGAATTCATTTGTTACACTTCCCGCAAGCGCATTGTATGCTCCGCCTAATTTATGACTGACAACATGTAAATAAATGTAAGCAAGGTCATCTGCATGAATCCAAGGCATATTCTGTTTTCCTGTTCCAAGTGCAGAACCGATTCCCCATTGAATTGGAGACATCATTTTTTTTAAGGCACCCCCTTTTTCATCTAGAACTACAGAAGTTCGTATTTTAGATACAATATACTTTCCATCAAATAGATCTGCACTTTCTTCCCATTTCCTAACTAAATCAGAGAGAAAATCCTGCCCGAAAGGATCGGACTCAATATGTTTTCGTTTTGGATCATCGTATCCATAGCAATTGATCCCTGAAGCGGTGATGAATTGCTTTAATTTTGGCATGTGTTGGCACTGAGCGTGGAGGAATTTATTCGTGCCAATTCGAGAGGTATACAGTTCTTCTTTTCGGTCTTTTGTCCAGCGTTTATCTGCAATTCCTGCTCCACTAAGATTGATGAGTATAGTCACATCTCCAAGAATTTCTTTGTCGATTGTCCCCAATTTAGGATCCCACTGAAATTGGTCCTTTTCTTTTGGAGTGCGCGTTAAAATACCAACCCGATAACCATTTTCTAGAAAGACTTTTTTAAGACGATTACCAATTAGCCCTGACCCTCCAGCAATTAAAATAAAATCTTTTTGATTTTCCATGGTACTATAACAAACAGCAAGAATTACTGTTTAAGCTAATCGAATAAAATCTAAAGGAATGAAAAAAACAACAGTTTAACTTAACTTATCAGTCAAGATGCGCATTTCTATTACAGGAGAAATTTTTTCGTAAAGAATGTTGTAAACGGCTTCCACGATTGGCATTTCAACTTGAAACTTCTTATTGATTTCCATGACACATTTTGTTGCATAATACCCTTCAGCAATCATGTCCATTTCTAATTGAGCGGTTTTAACGGAGTAACCTTTACCAATCATAAAACCAAATGTTCTATTGCGTGAGAATTTAGAATATGCAGTTACTAAAAGATCTCCTAAATAGGCGCTGGATTTTACGTCTCGGTGAATTGGACTTACTTCATCAATGAAATTTTCAATTTCCTGAATGGCATTTGCGATAAGTACGGATTGGAAATTGTCACCATACCCCAAGCCAGAACAAATTCCAGACGCAAGAGCATAAACATTTTTCAGTACCGCTGATAATTCCGTTCCAAAAAGATCATCAGAAACAGTTGTTTTAATATACCGACAACTCAATATTTCAGCCATTTCCTCAGCGACTTTGTCTGTGTGTCCTGCGATCGTCAGGTAAGAAAGACGTTCTAACGCCACTTCTTCAGCATGACAGGGCCCACAGATGATGCCTATGTTGTTATAGGGTGTACCAAAAGTTTTATGGATGAACCTAGCAGGAATCGCATTGTATTCAGGTATAATGCCTTTTACAGCGGAGAAGACTATTTTATCTTTCAATAACTCTACTGGAAAATTCTCAAAAATCTGATTTAAAAATGCGGAAGGCGTGGCTATAATTACAATATCCGCCGGCCTTATAATTTCTTCTAAATCAGTACTTACATTGATTTTGTTTAGGTCGAATTCTACCGATTGTAAATAATTGGGATTGTGTCTGTATTTGAGAATATGAGCTACAGCACCTTCACTTCTCATCCACCAATTTATTGACGAAAGATTGTTGCACAAAATTTTAACCAAGGCAGTCGCCCAGCTTCCACCTCCAATGACAGCTATCTTTCTTTCAGGATTCATATAAATTCGCAAGCAAAAGTATCAAAATATTTCCGATGTCATTGTGCTGTGATTACGATATCGGGATGCAAGATATATGTTGGATCTTCAAACATCTCACTTGACCTAATCAAAATACTGATTTGAATCAAGTTTTTTGCAGCATCATTGTCATTTTCTAGAGGGCTTGTATTCACAAAATTTGTAGTGAACAATTAATTGAATTGAGAATCATGAAAACACACACTTTACATCGAAACCCTTTAACCAAGTTTGTTAAGAATATTGAATTCAATCGATATGGATTGATTTCTATCGTAATTATTTTAATCGGTTGTTTTGGAGGCATAGCTATTGGAAAAGGAGCAATTGAGAACACATTTGCTTTGGCAGCTGTTATCTTACCAACTATGGGAACTTTGAGTCTGTTGTTGGCAGTAGCACCGATGAAACAGATACTAATTGGCTCGGCTATTTGTATGATTATTGATATTACCTTGATTCTTTACTACACAATAGCAGGATAAGGCTTGCATCAAATTTTCTTTGGTAATTCAATTGAGAAGGTGGTACCTTTATTTGCTTGAGAATTGAAGTAGATAGCACCATGGTGATTTTCTATGATTTGTTTTATCATGGCTAATCCGATACCTGTACCAGTCGATTTTGTCGTGAAATAGGGCACAAATATTCTGTCTCTTTCCGTTTCAGGAATTCCAATACCATTGTCTGTAATTTCAATCAACCATCGCTCATTTGATTCAGATAATGCAACGTGTATTCTGCCAGATTTTTCCGATGGAATTGATTGAATAGCGTTTTTAATAAGGTTGTTAAATACACGAATCATTTGGTCTTTGTCGGCCGTAATTTCAGCCTTGGTAAGCGATGAATTCATTTCCAAAACACATCCGGATTCTTCCCGAAAAACTTCAATGACATTTGCGATTAGGGGAATCAAATCGAAAGTGGACTCCTGTGGCAAAGGCATTTTAGCGAAGTTGGAGAATTCGTTGGCAATTAGGGTGAGTGCATCAATCTGCTCAATAATGGATGCTGTTACCTTTTTAAGTTTTTCAGCAGAACTTGGATCAGTCGGATCGAAAACCCGCATCATTTGTTGAACACTCAATTTCATTGGTGTCAAAGGGTTTTTTATTTCATGAGCAACCTGTTTTGCCATTTCCCTCCAAGCGCTTTCTCGCTCACTTTTTGCTAATTGTCCTGCCGTGAATTCAAGTTCTTCCAGTTTGGAATTGTAAGCTTTCACCAATGCGCCAATTTCATCTTCCTTTTCATAAATAATCGGGGCGTTTTCCTCGCCAAATCGCAGTTTTGCAAAATTATCTTGTATAATTCTCAACGGTGCCGTGAGCCAATTGGAGATTAAAAGTGCGGCAATAACGGACAAAACAAGCAGTAGCATGAAAACATTGATGATAGAAACGAGAAACTGTTGTATCTGGTCTTCAAATTCTTTTTGTTGACCAAAATGCTGCAAGTTGAGAAATCCTATGAGCTGATTGTTTTGATTAAAATATGGTAAGTAAGCAGAAGCATAGGATAAATCGCCAATATTTTCATCTTGAATAAAGCGACTTTTGTTCTGTACTTTGATAGTATATAGTGCCTTTGGGTTCATTTGTTCGCTGATCAAGCCGATGTTAAATAATTTTGACCGCGAAGTGGCAATCAAAAAGCCTCGGTCATCGTATAAATTAATATCTGTTTTAAAAACTTTTGAAAGTTTCTCTAATACCGTCTCAAGTGAATTTCCATTTTCTTCGATGGAAAGATGCCCTCTATTGCCAATTTTAACTTTTAACTCTAGTTCAATAGAATGTAATTTTTCTGTTACAACATTGTTTGAAAATTGATTGTATTGATTGCGAACGAAAACACCACTTCCCCAGCTAAAAGCAAAAAGGGAGAGAAAGACAAGACCAATTAAGATAACTTGAATCCGAATCGCTAGACTCAATGTTTTTTTGAAGATTGGGCCATAGTGAAACCGGAAGAATCTGGGCAACAACAAAGTTCCAAAAAATATAAAGAGGTAGGAAAACGAGGATACAAAGTCTATAAATCCTGTCTTTATGGAAGATAAAACGAGAACATCGCCATTGTTAGAGCGTTGCACGTAATGTCTATAGTCAGCATAATCTTTGAAATGTAACCCACTATTGCGCCATCTTTTTATTGGTTCAAACGAGGAGGGGTATGTAAAACTCCCATAATTGACAACTAATTTTCCATTGTGGTATTTGGCAATAGAATAATTTTCCAATGATTCTAGTACATCGGCCTTCGAAGATATAAGTAACCGGGGAAAGCCTATTTCTTCTGGAATTTTTTTAGAACGAAGTGTAATAAACAGGATGTTTTTGAGGCTGTCAGCTGTTACAATTTCCTGACGAATAACATAACTATATTGTTCAATGTTATCGGTAATATAATAGATATTCGTGTCTATTTCGGATGATCGCCCATGATCTTTAATGAGTTCATTTAATTCTGCAAAATCTTCAAATGAACTTTTTTCACCTCCCAAAACACTTTCTCCCTTTTCGTTGTACAGGTAAAAATTCATTTCATAGCGTTCCCAAAACCCATTAAATATTCTTCGTTCGAGTCCTTCTTCGAATTCGGAGTGAGGCAGGTTTGTTCCAGTTGAAATGAAGCGAGTTAGAATAGGATCATTTTGCACATTTTCGACAACTTTACCATATTCTAATTCCGTGACAACATTTTGTTCGGTCGAGAGTTGATTGGCATACAATTCGCGATTCGTTTGTTCGTGATCAATATTGAACAAATAAAGCAACAATGAAATGAATACTACAGCGATCAATAGAATCCCTATTGCTAAACCTAGATCGAGTCTTTTATTTTTATTAAAGCTTTGAAAGGTTGTCAGAATTGAAAAACAAGCAATTAATAAATGTATGATTACAGCATCAATGGTAATTCCTAAAATTATTATTGAACTAAAATGAAAGGTTACAAGAACAGCGAATACCCGAATCAGTTTTATTTTGGTATCGAATAGTTTTTTTGTAATCGTTTTTAAAATAAGATAGTAAGAATGCATCAAACCACCGATGCTCAACAAAGCCAGCAAGGTATATAGGTTAACCGAAAAAACCTTATTGATAGACAAAGGAATAGAGGAGTTTTCTACTAATCCTTGAGTCATGATTCGAATGAGCATCCAAAAAGGTAGAATGAGCAAAAGTGAAATCCATATAGTTTTAACTCCTATTTGTACTTTTTTTAGTTCATTGTTTAGGATGGTTAAAAGGAAAATGATAAGCGCAATGTTGGTAAGGTATTCGAAATAATTTGGAAACCATTTATTAGCTCCATACAGTGAGGGGTCTAAAGCGGAAACTCCAACCTTGAAATGAATAAATGAAGAATAAATTAATAGTACCTTGGCAACTATCAAAGCCACAGGAATCAAATAACGCAATTTGCTTTTGACAGTTTGATAGAAAAGTAAAAAGAAAATAAGCCAAAAACAAAAGGCAGAAGCATACAGAATGAGGTAAAGTTGTTCAACCAATTCTGAATTGTTTTGCACGTCATTTGGAACGACGGAAAACAAGAAATTACCCTTTAGGTCTCTAATTTCACAGCCGTTAATTTGTTCCAATGAGATGGATGCTTCATATGATAGTTCGAATGCTTTAGCAAAATTGTTCTTAAGGTCCTCATTCTCGTAAGGGTAATCTCGTTTTATAAGAAAAGAACTACAGAGAAGGTGTTTACCGCTTCGAATAATTTTAGAATAATACCAGCCATTTTGTAAATGCACAATCCCTTCCGACGGAAAATGAATATCTGTAAATCGACTAATTGGCATGTCATTATGACTCCAGAGAACTAAGGAATCATTTCTGAAATAATGCAAATAAAAGTCCTCATTTGTTTGAACGTTCTTCCAACTTGGCGACCAATTCGATTTTACAAAGTCAGCATGTTGTTGCCAGAGGTAACTATTTAGATGATCTACTTGAGTAGTTAGTTTTTTTTGAAATTGAACTATTTCCTTTGAATGGTCGGATTGAATTTGGTTGACAAAGATGGAAAGCAAGGTTGCAATTGCTGCAAGAATACTGAAAAGATATAACCGAAATTTTTGGTTCATTGTAGTTGCTTCTTCGCCAGACGCATGTGTATTTCATACATGAGACGCTCGAATTCATCATCCGCCCTGCTATCGTTGTGAAAACGGAAATTGGCAAGCCCCTCATATGGTTCTAGGTATTTTTTATAGCAAGGTAAGACATGATTTTCCCATTGATAAATAATAGCATTTCTAGAATACCCACGTGCATCTTGGTCCCTGTACAATCTGCGATCCAGTTGCACGTTGGGTTCTACTTCCATGAAAATGGAAAAATTTAAAAGATTACGAACTTCTTCATAGTGAAACAGAAATAGCCCCTCAACGATAATTAATGGAGATGGATCAATCGTTATGAGTGTGTTTTTATCCGGTGGGGCGTTGAAGTGATATTCTTTCACTTCTATCGATGTCCCATGAATTAAAGCTTCAAGATCAGCATGTAGTTTTTTTCTGTCAAGTGCTGTAGGAAGATCAAAATTAACTTCTCCTTTACTGTCTTTTGATTGCTTATCAATTGGCAAATAATAATTGTCCATGGAAAAAACGGAAGGCCGCAAATTTTTTAGTTCATTGCAGAGTCTGTTGAGCAAAGTTGTTTTGCCGGAACCACTTCCCCCACATATGCCTATCACCATGCGTTCCACTCTTGTCGTTCTCGTTTTTTCTAAAAGATTGCTGTATCTTTCAAAGATAATTGAAAAATTGAAATGCAGAATTTTGAATTCTAAGCACGAAAAAATAATGTTAATTTACAACTCGATTGCAAAATGTGATTAATTTCACGCAGGTCCTAAACCAAGCCAACGAAATGCAATAAAGTTTCGTCTTAAACATGCTAAAACAACAAAATGAAAAAAATTATTCTTTCTCTCTTTACATTCTTAAGTACCTTTTTGTTAGTTGGTCAACAAGGAGATGGTGGATTTCCAAATGCGCTTAAAATTTTGAATTACAAGCAGATAGATGAGCGATTTTTCTCTAAGCCTGATGTAGAAGCACTAAGAGCAGAGGATGAAATCAACGACCCTCAAAAAAATGGTCCGTGGCGATTTGGATACAACCATTACACATCATTTAATATGTCAAACTCCGGAACATGGATTGATTATCCCAACGGCGATCGTATTTGGATGCTTGTAGTAAAATGTGAGGAAGCCTTGACAGTTAATCTTACATTGAAGGATGTGAAAATACCTTTGGGAAATGAATTGTACGTTTATAACCCCGATAAAAGTTTTATCCTTGGAAAATTCACTGAGTATCATTTGTACAATGGCGAATTAGGAACTGAATTGATACCTGGCAACACCGCCGTTTTAGAATATTATGTGCCTGCAGCGAATAAGAACAGTGAGGCATCTTTGGGAGTAAATATCGTGACACACGGCTACCGTACCGCTAATGAATTTATGACGAAGGCTTTTGGGAGTTCCGGAAGTTGTAATCGCAATGCAAATTGTGCAGAAGGTGCAGCATGGACAAATGAACGAAACGCAGCTGTAATGCTGGTATCAGGTAGTAGCGGATTTTGTTCGGGGTCTCTTATAAACAACACGCTTAATGATGGGAAGCCGTATGTATTGACAGCAAACCACTGTTACAGTAATCCAGCATCGTGGATTTTCCGTTTTAATTGGCAATCAGCGGATTGCACTAATCCTTCGACTTCTCCTACTTTTCAGTCTCTTTCTGGCGCTGTTTTAAGGGCTCGAGGAACGCCAACAGATTTTTGTTTAGTAGAAATTACGGGCGGATTAGTAGGAGGAACAGTACCAATTGATTATTCACCCTATTTTTCAGGTTGGGATAATTCAGGAATAACACCAACTATGGGAGTTGGTATCCATCATCCTTCTGGAGACATCAAAAAAATATCTTTTGAAAATCAACCATTAATTTCAACTACATTTGGTGGAGGCTCCCCAAATACGCATTGGGGCGTGACTGGGTGGGATACTGGTGTTACTGAGGGAGGTTCGTCAGGCTCCCCACTGTATGATCAGAATCATCGCATCGTGGGTCAACTGCACGGAGGAGCTTCCGCTTGTGGTGCTCCAGTACTGTCAGATGAGTATGGTAAAGTTTCAAATTCATGGCAGCCAAGTGGCAGTGATTGTACGAATCAATTAAAATGTTGGTTAGACCCGAACAATACGGGGGCTGTGTTTATTGATGGGTATGACCCATCGGGAGCAAGCGCAGTCACTCTAGACGCAGGACTGAATAACCCACAAGGTGTTTCAGGAACATTTTGTGTAGCAAATGTTTCTCCTCAGGTAACAATTTCGAATTCTGGCTCTACACCAATTACCCAAGCAACTATTACCTATGGATTTGATGGTCTACAGAATCTAACATATAATTGGTCTGGAAATTTAACACAGTGGCAGACAGAAACAATTACATTGCCTTCTGCTTCTTTAAGTGGAGGAAATCACACTTTTTCTGCGTTGGTTTCTTCTCCTAATGGCGGCACAGATGAAAATGCATTGAACAATACTGTTTCATCGTCATTCACAACAGTTGTAAATGGAGAAACAGCAACCCTGTCTTTTGATTTGGATTGCTATGGAAGTGAAACATCATGGATATTGGCCGATGAATTAACTGGAAACACACTTTTTAGCAGTTCAGCCTATGCCGATGGTACCCAAGGAATAGTCACTCAGGATTTTTGTTTAAATACGGGTTGTTATCTATTTATTCTTAATGATACTTACGGGGACGGTCTTTCTGGTTGCAGCGCGACGAACGGAGCTAATGGTAGCTATCAAATCGTATGGAACGACCTGGTGGCGGCAGAATTGTTGGATGCCGATGCCAACTTTGGGACTCAAAATATTCAGTCCTTCTGTTTGCCCGTGCTTGGTCTTAATGAGTTGATGAACAACGATCAATTAATGATGTATCCAAATCCTGCCGATGATGGAATTCAATTGAAATTGTTGGGCAATAATAATTTAAGGAACGCTCAAATAACAAGCTTGTCCGGACAATTAGTAAACTCAATTCAACTTTCTGGTCAAGCGGCTGAGCTGGACGTTTCAACCTTATCTTCAGGTTATTACTTAGTAAAAGTTACCACAAGTAATGGCGAAATAACGAGGCCGATTTCTATTAAGTAGATGGACATTTAGTAAACATAACAAAGGCTACCATGTATGGTAGCCTTTGTTATTTATTGAAAGTAAGTTTAATACTTAACAAACACATTTTTAGGTTCAGTGAAGAAGCGCAGCGCTTCCCAACCACCTTCACGACCAACACCTGAAGCTTTAACGCCGCCAAAAGGAGTTCTTAAATCGCGAACGAGCCATGCATTGATCCAAACGATTCCTGATTGCAATTGATCTGCCATTCGGTGCGCACGTTGCAAATCACTCGTCCATAAAGTAGCTGCTAATCCGTATTCTGTAGAATTGGCCATTTTTAAAGCTTCTTCCTCTGTATCAAATGGTGTAATTGTAACAACAGGCCCAAAGATTTCCTCTTGATTTGTTCTGCACGTGTAATCCAATCCCTCTATTACGGTTGGCCTTAGGTAATAACCTTCTTTGTATTCTCCATCGAGAATTACACGTTCACCCCCAGTCAAAACAGTGCCACCTTCTTCTTTGGCTAACGCAACATAAGAAAGCACTTTTTCCATGTGTGGTTTTGAAACCACAGCACCAAGATTGGCTTTAGGATCCTCTGGATTTGAAACAATTGAGCGGCTCACCTTCTCAACAAATGCCTCCTTGAATTTCGCATATAGGCTGCGTTCTACAAATATGCGAGACCCACACAAACAAATCTGTCCTTGGTTAGCGAATGAAGAACGCATCGTTGTTTTCAGCATCTCGTCAAAGTCGCAATCAGCGAAAATGATATTTGGATTTTTTCCACCCAATTCAAGCGACAGTTTCTTAAACATCGGTGCTGCGGTGCGTGCAATGTATTCTCCTGTTTTTGTACCCCCCGTGAATGAAATAGCCTTAATTTTCGGATGCTTCACAATGGCATCTCCAACACTGCCACCTAAACCGTGCAGGATGTTTAAAACACCAGCAGGCATTCCAGCTTCTTGGGCAACTTTTCCTAATAAATAAGCCGTATAGGGAGTGATTTCAGATGGCTTAGCAATAACGCAATTTCCCGCTGCCAATGCAGGGGCTATTTTCCATGAAAAAAGATACAACGGTAAATTCCAAGGAGAAATACATCCGACAATCCCTATAGGTTTTCGTAATGTATAATTGACTCCCACACCTTCCATATAATGTGATTCTGAAGCAAAATGAAGAATTGCTGTAGCGAAGAAATGAAAATTCGAAACTGCTCTTGGGATATCTACATGTGCCGCTAAAGTCACAGGTTTTCCGTTGTCTTTTGATTCTGCTGCAACAAATTCATCCATTCTTCGCTCAATGCCCTCTGAAAGTCGAACAAGAATAGCACTTCTTTCTTCAATACTCATGGATGACCAAACAGGAAATGCCTTTTCAGCCGCTACAACAGCTTTCTCAACATCAGCGGCATCAGAATCAGGGATCATGCTGTAAACTTTACCTGTTGCTGGTTCGTAATTATCAATGAACTTGCCGCTATTTGGTTCGCAATACTCGCCGTTGATGAAATTCAGTAATTTTTCCATGAGTCATGTAAATAATGGTGCGAATTTAAGGCGAAAAAAGATTAATTGCAGATTTCCTCTACGATAACTGGATTAATGATTAGCCTATGGCGAAAATAGTTTAGATTGAAAATAGCGTCCAAAAATGGAAAACATCAGCAACCCAAGAACAATCCCACCACCATTTGCGAATAAATCCATAATAGAAGGAGTTCTACCCGGAATAAAACCTTGAATTAGCTCAATTAAAGCGCTGTAAAGCAAAATTAAAACTGCAAAAAGCAATCGTTTTTTTTGGTTTAAGCCAAAAAGCAGTGTGTTGAAGGATAAAGCTGTATAAGCAAGAAAATGGCCTATTTTATCGTTTTTTATTTCTACTCCGCTGGTAGGCGGTAGTAGACTTAAAATGGTAATTAGTAAAAAGATAAGAAGTAGGCTGAGTAGTGCTAGTTTTTTGAACATATGCCTTCTTTAAATGAACAACTCCGAAGCAATATAATCAGCTCGCAATTTTCCTTCGTCCGTAAGCAAAAGAACTCCTTCAGTTTGTTGCATCCACCCTTCCTTGTTGTAATTATCGACTTTTTGTAAAAAGACAGTTGTCAACTCATGATTCAATTGAAGTGCTGACAGCTTAACGCCGTATTTTGTTCTTAAACCAGTTAATATTAATTCGTTGAAGCGGTCCTTCCCGCTAAGTTTCTCTTTTTCATACCAGGAACTTTTCTCTTTGAATAACTTCATATAAAGTCCGTTGTTTGAAATATTCCATCGCCTGTTTGTGCCATCAAATGAGTGAGCTGATGGTCCTATGCCAATGTATTTTTCGCCTTTCCAATAAGATGAATTGTGCACTGCTTCGAATCCTGGCAAGCAAAAATTGGATATTTCATACTGCTCAAACCCCTTTTCTTTGAGTGCCTGCAAGAGGTGCAGGAATTGTTCACTTTGATGGTCTTCATTGCCAGGAATTATTTCTCCTTTCTCTACCATTTTATGCAACTGTGTTTTTTGCTCTACTGTAAGGCAATACGCTGAAATGTGTTGAATATTTAATGAAATCGCTTTGTCGATTTGTTTGTTCCATTCTGATAGATCCATTGAAGGTAAACCATAAATAAGGTCAACACTGATAGCATTGAATCCGAATTGCTGCGCATCTTTCACACACTTTTCAGCATGCTCAGCTGTGTGTGCTCGATTCATCCATTTCAAATCGTTTTCTCTGAAAGATTGAATACCAACGGATAGCCTGTTTATTCCATTATCGCGCCAATCTTTCAAGTTGGATACGGACATGTCATCTGGGTTTGCCTCTAGTGTAATTTCTGGAGAACTAGAAATTAAATAATTGGCCGAAATGGTTGATTGAATTGATTGTAATTCATTTGCCTGAAGCAGACTTGGCGTGCCACCCCCAAAATAAATACTGTTTATAACTTCTCCGTCTAACTCTGATTTGCGAAAAACCAGTTCTTCACAAATTGTTTCAATTAATTTTTCACGGTAGGATTGATAACTCGTGCTAAAATGAAAATCACAATAAGAACAGCGTTGCTTGCAAAAAGGGATATGAACGTAAATTCCAGCCACAAAACAAAATTAGTGAATAATAATTGGCCATAAGTCGAATGAATTTATCCAATTATCGAAAAGTGTAGGTTTGTTTCAATTAATTTTTTACATTTAGATGACATTAATCTTAACATGGATTTCAAAGCAAATAAAGATTCATTAAATCGTGAGTTGGAGAAGTTTCTTTCCATGTTAGAGGAATTGTTGCCCCGTTACTCCACTTTACTGCGAAAAAAAAACATCTCTAAAATAGAATTGACTGAGTTGGGTGAGATTGAGCATTACCTCATTGAAGTGAATGCAAAAATCTCTTCAATTAAGGGAAAACTGGAAGAAGATCTCTTTGGACACTCACTTGATATTTATTATAAACTGAAACGAAAAGCCCATTCAGGCGACGAAATTGCAGCGGCTAAGCTCGAGAAAATGAAGGAAATTTTCGAAGAATCTCTCAGCGGTGGGTCAATTATTAATTGGAATTAGACTTTTTTCATTTCAGTTCATCAATTTATTTATTCGATCAATTTTTATAAAAAGTGGATGCTCTTTTACAGGGATTATAGTCCCGAATCTCCCAAAAAAATTATTTTTACTTCGTTTTAAAAAATAGAAGAAATGCAAAACCACGAAATCGATTACTTTATTCACGGTGAAGAAATGCAATTAGTTGAGATCGAACTTGATCCGCAGGAAACAGCGATTGCAGAAGCAGGATCATTCATGTACATGGATGATGGAATTCAGATGGAAACCATTTTTGGAGATGGAAGTGCTCAATCATCTTCTGGGGGCTTCATGGGTAAATTATGGGGAGCGGGAAAAAGACTTTTAACGGGTGAAAGCTTATTCATGACTGCATTTACACATACAGGTTTAGGTAAAGCAAGAGTTGCTTTTGCTTCCCCATATCCTGGAAAGATAATACCGATTGATTTGTCCGCTTATGGATCGAAGATAATTTGTCAAAAAGATTCATTCCTCTGTGCTGCCAAAGGTGTATCAGTCGGGATAGAATTTCAACGAAAATTAGGGACTGGTTTATTTGGTGGTGAAGGTTTCATCATGCAAAAACTGGAAGGTGATGGCATGGCTTTTTGTCATGCAGGTGGACATATAATGAAACGAACACTAAAGCCGGGCGAAACACTTCGAGTAGATACGGGGTGTATAGTTGCATACACTCAAACAATTGATTACGATATTAAATTTGTCGGCGGCATTAAGAATTCCATTTTTGGAGGAGAAGGGCTTTTCTTTGCAACGCTGCAAGGACCAGGAGAAGTATGGCTTCAAACATTGCCTATTTCTAGACTTGCCTCTAGAATTCTATCTTATGGTTCAGTTGGTGGACGCAAGGAAGAAGGTGGAATTCTTGGAGGATTGGGCAATTTACTGGATGGCGACGGTATGTAATTAGTTACGATTGTAAATTGTTCTTGTGCCAATCATCTCTTCAATCGGAATTTTTTGCCATTCTTCTTTTGTAGGCCGCAAAGCAATTTTTGTCATACCCTCTTCTTGGATTTTAACTTGATCGTTTATTACCTCAAAAATGGTGGTCTCTTCCTCGTAATTGAAATGCCTAATGTGCAATTCAGTACCTTTGAATTCAAAGATACTTGGTGAGTAATAGCCATTTTCTTCAAAATTCAGAATGTAGGTTATATCGCTGATCTTACTGAGTATATTGAGTGATTCATCATTTCCTATAATTTGTTCTTTGTTTTTAATAGCAAAATGGTAATACTCTCCTTGTAATTCGCAGGGAACAGAATCATTTTCTTTGACGCCAATCAACCAACCATTATTTACCCTGTATTTTGATGATTCACGGATTGTTTCTCTTGAAATAGTGCTGTAAATCATAGAAACGACAAAAACACCTTTTTCAGAAAACTCATAGTCAACATCCGATTGCTGACTGGAGTAGGTTCCATAATAAGTTGGAGAAATTCGCTCAATTTGATTACCATTTGGTGGAAGTGGAATTGTAAATTCATAGGATACTTGCCCGAAAAACAAAGCTGGGAAAAACAAAGTCGCTAATTGAAATGTAACAAATCGATTTACAAGTGCCCTTAAACTATATATTTTATGATGCTGCTCCAAAGAATTCAACTTTTTGATTAACTTAAATAAGAAAACTGAAAAATATGCAAAAAAGATGGCTTGTCAAAGCACCTGTGGAGAGAGATAGAGTTGATGCATTTCGTGAAGAAATCAAAGCGGACCGAATTACGACTGAACTATTAATAAGTAGGGGGATTTTCAACTATGAAAATGCCAGAGAATTTTTTAATCCTGATTTAGCAAATCTACATGATCCATTTTTAATGAAAAACATGGATTCAGCAGTAAATCGACTTGTTAATGCGATTGAGAAAAGAGAAAAAATATTGCTTTTTGGTGATTATGATGTAGATGGAACAACTGCCGTGGCTTTGATGTTTTCCTATCTTCAGAAATTCCATGAACCGTTGGATTATTATATTCCTGATAGGTACAGCGAAGGATATGGGATAAGTCAGAAAGGAATTGATTTTGCTCATGAAAATGCATTTTCTTTAATTATCGCTTTGGACTGTGGTATCCGATCGAATGAATTAGTGGAGTATGCAAAAAGTTGTAACATTGATTTTATTATCTGCGACCACCACCAACCAGGGGATAGTGTTCCCGATTGCATAGTGCTCGATCCAAAACAAAAAGAGTGCAATTATCCTTACAAAGAACTTTCTGGATGTGGTGTAGGGTTTAAATTATTGCAGGGATTAACGATGCGATTGGAAAAGCCAGAAGATGAGCTTTATAACAACCTTGATCTTTTAGCAATTAGCATTGGTGCTGATATTGTGGATATTACAGGTGAGAATAGAATTCTTGCACATTGGGGACTGTTAAAACTAAATCAACATCCAAGAGCGGCATTCAAGGAGCTGCTTAAATTGGCTAATCGAGAATTTCCAGTGTCCCTCACAGATGTGGTTTTTACGATTGCACCGAGAATAAATGCTGCCGGAAGATTAAGGTCTGGTCGCTTTGCTGTTGATTTAATGATCTCAGAAAATTTGCAGGAGATCAACCAAATAGCAGGTGAAATAGATACTGACAATAAAAATCGGCGAGAGATAGACCAGCAAATCACTGAGGAGGCAATTGAAATGTTGGAGAATGACAAAACGCTTAGTGGGTCATCTAGTATTGTGGTTTACAAGGAAGATTGGCACAAAGGAGTAGTCGGAATTGTAGCTTCTCGTTTGATGGAACGTTATTTTAAACCAACTATCGTGCTTACTTCCTCCAATGGCATGGTGACGGGTTCTGCAAGAACTGTCAATGATTTTGATATTCATGGAGCCATCTATCATTGTGGTGAATTACTGCATCAATTCGGTGGTCATCGTCATGCTGCAGGACTGACAATGCATCCACAAAACCTCAATTCATTCATTGAAAGTTTTGAAAAAGTGGTTGTCGAAAGCATTCATCCAGACGATCAATCACCTGAAATAAAAATCGACCTCGAGATACAATTTCAGGATCTTTATACGCGGGGTGAAGCAGTGAATAAGATACCGAGAGTAAAGCGAAATCTCCTTCGGTTTGAGCCACATGGCCCAGGTAATATGCAACCTGTTTTCTTATCTAAAAATATTTATGCAGCGGATTTCCGAGTACTGAAAGAAAAACACCTCAAACTTAAATTGATCGACCCGCTTTCGGAAATATACCTTGATGCTATCGCATTTAATCTAGCGGATAAAATCGATGATATTGCAGCTGGTTTGCCCTTTGATATCGCATATACATTAGAAATCAATAAATGGAGAGACAGAGAAACGATCCAGCTTAATGTTCGCGATATTCGTTCCTCTGTCTGATATCCTTTAAATTTGATCTAGGGCTTGTCCGATGTCTGCGATGAGGTCGTTATAATGTTCTACGCCAACTGAAATACGAATCAATTTTTCAGTAATATGCATTACTTTTTTGTCTTCCATTGGAACGTCGGCATGTGTCATTGTTTGAGGGTGCTCCGCAAGACTTTCAGTTCCACCGAGCGAAACAGCTAATTTGATCAATTTTAGGGAATCTAGAAAACGAAACGCTTCTGCTTCACCTCCTTTTATATCGAAAGCAATCATTGCTCCAGAAGAAGTGAACTGGCGGGCATAGATCATCTTATCTCTTTCTGAGCCATTTTTTGGAATCGTGCCGAGATAGTATATTTTTTCCACCTTTGCATGATTTTCTAAGAATCTTGCCACGTGTGATGCGTTCAAAGCAGCTTGCTCCATTCTGATTTTTAATGTTTCAAGGGATCGCATTAACAACCATCCTGTCCAAGGGCCAGCCATGTTGCCCAAAAATGTGCGCAATCCTTTTACACGAGCCATTAATTGTTTAGAACCCAAACAAGCCCCGGCAATCACATCTGAATGTCCACCGATGTATTTTGTTGCGGAATACAAAACTAAATCTGCTCCATGCTTCAATGGGTGCTGCCAAACTGGCCCCATGTATGTATTGTCAACGGAAAGGATGATTTGTTTCTCTTCGGTGCTGAAATGGTTTTTTATTTCAGCACACATCTCTATATCAATTAAGGCATTCGTAGGATTAGCAGGAGTTTCAATATGTATCATCGCTAATTTATCCCCCTTGCCAGTTGCCTGGATGCGCTCAATAATTTGTTCTTTGGTGTCAGAAGCATAAAAGCCTACCGCCTCAATGTTTAGTTTTTTCAAAAAGTGATTGATGAAATGATCAGTTCCACCATAAACCGGACGACTATAGAGCAGTAAATCGCCGGGAACCATAAACTCCATCATGGCTGTTGAAATGGCCGACATGCCACTTTCAAATACAGCACAATCTTCGGCTTGATCCCAAAGGCACAGTCTGTTTTCAAGGATTTCTAAATCAGGATTGTTTAAACGGCTATAAATTAAACCAAGTTCTTCTCCTGCGTCTTTTTCACGTAACCCATATGCAAGTTCAAAAAATCGTTTTCCTTCCATTGCTGTGTTGAACACAAATGTGGAAGTTTGAAAAATAGGACATTTTATGGCCCCTTCAGATAAAGAAGGTTTGTAGCCATAGCTCATCATTAAACTTTCGGGGTGCATTTTTTTAGTATCCATTTTCTATTTATTTTCTCCAAACATACAGAATAAACTATTTGTGTTTGGTTCAAAAGAAAATAAAACCATACAAACTGAATTTACAGAAAAAAAATCTTTTTATTTGCCAAAATTAATATTCAGATGGAAAAAAATTCTGACACAATTGCTCTTGATGAGATTGACCTAAAAATAGTTGCAATCTTGCAAGAGAATTCAAAAAAAGGCACAAAAGAGCTTGCGCAAGAAGTGGGATTATCAGTGACCCCAACTTTTGAGCGAGTCCGTCGATTGGAAAGAAGGGGTGTAATCAAGGGCTATGTCGCAAAAATTGATCAAGCTAAAATTGGGAGAAGTTTGTTGGTTTTTTGCCAAGTTTCGTTGAAAACTCATAATTCTGAATTATTGGAAAATTTTGAAAAACAAGTGGTAGAATTAACGGAAGTTGAAGCGTGTTTTCACATTGCCGGTAATTACGATTACCTTTTGCAGGCTCGAATCCGCGATATGCAGGAGTACCAATTTTTTCTTAAATCTAAATTGGCAGCGATTCCAAATATTGCAAACGTTCAGAGCTCATTTGTGATGACAACCTTAAAATTAGGTTAATACCATGTCATTAAAAAAGCCCTATATTCGCAACACATTTAAAAATTATAATCAAATGAAAAAGAACATTTTATTTATCGCTTTAGGTTTGATCATCGGATCTGTTACCTTGACTGGATGTAAAAAAGGAGAGAATGACCCATTTCTTTCATTGAAAAGCCGTGATGCGCGTATTACTGCTAATTGGAAATTGGTGAAAGTAGAATCTTCTGATGTTTCTACGGATCCTACAGGAACGGATACGTACACAAATACTTATGATGGAACCACAATGAGCTCTGCATATAACGGAACAACTTATTCAACGTATTCATATTCTTTGTCTGTTGAAATCTTGAAAGATGGAACTTATGTAAGTACTGAAGTTGTTGATGGTGACACCGAAACAGTCAATGGTCGTTGGGTTTGGATGAACGCTGCGAAGAACAAGACAATGATTTCTTTGGACAACTTAGGCACGTTTGAAGTGAATGGCTTGAAGTCGAAAGAGTTGATGTTGAAAGTTTATTCAAAAGATGTAGCGGTTAGTGGTGGAGCAACTACTACTGACGAAAGCACAGCTACTTGGACTTTTGAAAAGCAAAAATAAGAATCTGATATTCTTTAATAGAGGAGGGGACATTTGTTCCCTCTTTTTTTGTCAAAATTATTGGATTTTGTCGATGATGCTTTTATTGTCTACTACCCATAAAAGTAAACTATTGTTTCTTGCATCTAGGTTTAATTTTTTACAAATTCGAGAGCGGTAATTTTCCACCGATTTTACAGATACAAAGAGGAGGTCAGCGATTTCTTTACTTGACAATTTTTGACTAACAAGCTTCAGTGTTTTAAGTTCAGTTCTTGTTAATGTTTGAAGTAATTCTGCAATCTGTGTTTTGGTAAGGTCATCGCTATCAACCAGGGGCTGACTCTCCCGTATACTTTTCGCGATGTATGATCGGCCTTCTAAAATCGTTTGAATGCAATCAACCATTTCTTCTGATGTATTATCTTTTACTAAGTAACCATGTGCCCCATTGTAAAAAGCCAGTTTCAACATTTCAGCATCCTTATACATGGTAAGTATGATAATTTTTGAAGGACATTTTTGCTGAATCAGTTCGTCACAAACAACCAAGCCGTTTTTTTCAGGCATATCTATATCCAATATAATTACATCAGGAGGATTGACCAAACATTCTTCAAGTACAGAACTGCCGTTGTTAAATTCTTTTATTTCAATGCCCTGAAAAGATGTTTCAAGCAAGAATTTTAGTCCACTCCTAAAAATCGGATGGTCATCAGCAATAACTATTTTCATACTAAGCTCTTTTTTGGCAATTGAAACAAAACTTTATAGCCCTTTTTTGTGGTACTTTGAATTAACATTTTTGCTTGCATTTTATCTGCACGCTCTTTGATTGTAAGTAGCCCGATACCTTCTGTGTTTAATTCAGTTTTTTCAATTCCCTTTCCATTATCTTGGTAGATTAAATCTAGGTTAGAGCCATTATCAACAATGGAAATTTTTAAAGCAGTAGCATCAGCATGTTTCATCGTATTATTAATACATTCCTGCATTATCCGATAAATATGCGTTTGATCATCAACAGCAATGACAGAAAGTTCTGCTTCAATTTCAAGTGAGCAAACCAAACCGGAGCTATTTTGAGTGTTTTCAACCAATGAGGACAACGACCTTTCAAGACCCAATTTAGTAATAAAAGAAGGGTGAAGGAAGTGAGAAATGCGTCGCGTATGCTCAATGATCGAACCAATTTCATCCTCCAAACCATCTAAATTTGAAGTTTTTCCAGAGCTAAACAAATTCATGCGAGATTTTATCATTGATAACGATTGTCCAAGATCATCATGTAAGTCCTTGGAGATGCGTGAGCGCTCATCATCTATGTTTTGGATCAAATCCTGTGTAAACTTCTTTTGTTGTTTTCGATTAGTAATACTTTGTCTATAATAAATACCACCAATTGTTAGGAGCGATATTAAAAAGGAAATGAAAATGACAGATTGTATTTTTGTCCGTTCTAATTCTGACTGCTTTAACAACAAGCTGTTTTTGTTTTTTTCATCCCTTAGTTCATTCTCTACTTTTTCTTTTCCGTATATAATTTGCATTTGGGCAAGCATGTCTTTGTTCGCTAATACTGATAAACTATCTTGTATGGTGTGATACCGTTGTTTATGAAAATAGGCAGATTTAAAATCGCCTTTTTCTTCAGCAAGTAAAGCCATTTCTCTATGTGCAGTTGAAAGATTCTCAATGTATGGATGTGTTTTTTGTAATTCAAAAATATGTTGGATGTTTTGCTCCGCCAAACTCAAATTTCCCATTTGGCGGTATACCATCGACTTCATGCCATAGGCCATCCCCAGGAAACTCCACTGCTGTGAGTTTTTAAAAATTGAAAGAGATGAATCCGCATATATTAAAGCCAATGTGGTATTTTCTTCGCTCATATAGGAATCGGATAAATTCAAGTAAGCAACTCCAATGCCTTGGGGAAATCCTATTTTTTTCGCGTCTTGGAGTGTTTGGAGAAAATACCTGACAGATTCGTTGTAATCACCTTGTTCTTTGTTTACTATACCCAGATTATTGTTTAGGTTTAAACTTAATCTGTTCTCGTTCATTCCTTTAATAATATTAACGGCACGTATAAAATCTTTTTCTGCATCCTTTGTTTGTCGATTGTTGAATTTTATGAGCCCAATGTTATTTAAGATCATCGCCTGGTGATATTTTTGCTTTGATTTCTCTGCAAGTTTTAACCCTTTTAAATAATACTTGAGTGATTCATCCTTGATTTGACGAACGTCATAAATATTCCCCAAACCATTGTAAATTTCAGTGCTATTTTCTGTGTAATGATTCCGAATAGCTTCATTCAATAACACTTTGAATTGTTTTTCTGCTGCCAATACATCCGTTTCAGCAAGCAAAAATGCAAGTCGAATTTTTGTTAGATTGATTAACTTTTTATCTCCTGCTTTTTGAGCTGTAACAATGGATTTATTGTAATACTTTTTTGCAGTTTTGAAATTGTAAGAAAAGAAGAAAAAATTCCCATAATATTGATAGATCGTTGCTTCTTCACTGAGGTTTTTTAATTGTCTAGCAATTCGAATCGCTCGAGCTCCTTTTTCAAAAACAGTGATTGAATCGTGATAAGTTGACTGTCGAATGGATTTTTTTAGGTCGTCTAATTTATAGTGCAATTCTTTTTGACCTAACACATTTATAGAGCAGATTAGGAGTGCGAAGTATACAATTATGTTGCGCAGGAACAGCATTTTGCAAAGATAGAATTCCGTACCAATAAAAAAAGCCATCCGTGCAGGGATGGCTTTGGTATTTATACATTGTTCCGTTTATTTCAAATCGGGCATTTCTCTAGTGAAAGAAGGGATTCCTGTTACATCCATTCCTGTAATTAACAAATGGATATCGTGAGTTCCTTCATACGTTAACACAGACTCTAGGTTTGCCATGTGGCGCATCATTGAATATTCACTTGTAATTCCCATCCCTCCATGAATTTGTCGAGCTTCGCGTGCTACGTTCATTGCAATTTCAACATTGTTTCGTTTCGCCATTGAAATTTGCGCGGAAGTTGCTTTTCCTTCATTTCTCAATTGACCTAAGCGAAGAGTCAGCAATTGGGCTTTTGTGATTTCGGTAATCATTTCAGCCAATTTCTTTTGAGTCAATTGAAATGCTCCAATTGGAACGCCAAACTGCGTTCGTTCTTTAGAATAACGCAAAGCTTGATCATAACAATCCATTGCAGCACCTAATGCGCCCCAAGCGATACCATATCGTGCTGAATCCAAACAGCTCAATGGTGCACCAAGACCTGTTCTTCCAGGAAGAATATTTGCTTTAGGAACTTTAACGTCTACAAAAATTAACTCTCCAGTTGCTGAAGCTCTCAAGGACAATTTACCATGCATTTCTGGAGTAGAAAATCCTTCCATTCCTCTTTCCACAACTAAACCATGAATTCTACCTGTTTCATCTTTAGCCCATACCACAGCGATATTTGCAAAAGGAGCATTGGAGATCCACATTTTCGCACCGTTCAATATTACATGGTCACCGGCATCTTTAAAATTGGTGGTCATTCCGCCAGGATTAGAACCATGATCTGGCTCCGTTAATCCAAAGCAACCCATCATTTCACCTGTTGCTAATTTTGGCAAGTACTTTTGTTTTTGCTCCTCAGAACCATATTTCCAAATTGGATACATAACTAAAGAGGATTGAACAGATGCGGTTGAACGCAAACCTGAATCGCATCGCTCAAGTTCCTGCATGATTAGGCCATAAGATATGTGATCCAAACCAGGTCCTCCGTATTCTTCTGGAATATATGGTCCAAATGCACCAATTTCTCCTAGACCCGCAAGCAGGTGATTTGGGAAAGTAGCTTTCTCATAATGTTCATCAATAATCGGCGAAACTTCTTTTTTCACCCATGCACGAGCAGCATCTCTTACCAATTTGTGTTCTTCAGATAAAAGATCATCCATGTTATAATAATCAGGATGTACGTATAGATCAGTTCTCATTTCTTATTAATTTGGCACAAAGTTACACATATTTTGATGAGACAGAAAGAATCTTTAACAGGTGTAGTATCTTTGTGATAAATAATTAACAATAATATAAATGTTTCCGCTGTTACAAGTTTTTGGTGAAACTGCAATTAGGGCTGAATTGCCTGAAGTTTTGCCTTTGCGTGAGGAAACATTCACAATGTTTCTCGTGGCCATACTTTCCTTGTCCTTCTTGTTGATTTCGTTTAGTAGAAGCAGTAACTCAAGAGCCGTTCAGTCTGTTGCAGAAGTGTTTTTTCGTGACTCATCGTCAGTGGAAGTGTATTTAAAGGAAAACATGAAAATTGGTTCAATCAGTTCGATAACATTAATCGTAAATTATTTCATCAGTTTCTCCTTGTGTAATTTCATCTTCTTTCATCGCATTCTGCTCGTGAGCGATGATCTTGCAATGGTATTGAGTTTTTTAATTCCGATTATTTTGTTTAGCCTGGAAACACTTGGACTTTATCTCGCGGGAAGCTTAAGTGGAGAAATGAAGAGATTACATGTACCTGTTCTAAATACATTGACCGTCTCACAATTCTCAGGTTTGTTGTTTTCCATTATTGCACTTTTCTGGATAATGAATCCAAATGCGGATAAACTTTTTCTCAGCCTTTATTTGGCACTGATTTGTTTGAAATCCATCACCAGAGTGTTGAAAAATTCAACCAACGTTTTGTCATCAGGTGTTAGGTGGTATTATTTAATGTTGTATTTTTGCACACTCGAAATTCTACCACTATTCGTAGGCGTTTACTACGTTGTAAAGAATTTCTTGTAAAGATTTGGTGTAATAATAAATTATTGTCAAGTTGGCTATCAAAACTATACTGGTATCGCAACCTAAACCTGAAGGAGAAAAGTCGCCATACTACGATCTTGCGGATAAATACAAGCTGAAAATAGATTTCAGACCTTTTATTCATGTGGAAGGAATCGCTGCACAAGAATTTCGTCAGCAAAAAGTCAATATAGCTGATCATACAGCAATTATTTTGACTTCAAAGAATGCTGTCGATCATTTCTTTAGAATCGCCGAAGAAGTTCGGTTTGAAGTGCCAGACTCCATGAAGTATTTCTGTATCTCAGAAGCAGTTGCTTACTATCTTCAGAAATATGTTACCTATAGAAAACGGAAAATTTTCTTTGGTAAACAGACTATCGAAGAATTGGTAGATGTCATGAAAAAGCACAAGACTGAGAAGTTCCTTTTGCCATGTACAGATATCCTTAGGGATAAAATTCCAATTACTTTGGAAGAACATAAGTTTAATTTTACAAAGGCTGTTCTTTACCGCACAGTGGCTTCAGATTTGTCTGATTTAGGAAACGTGTACTACGACATGCTTGTTTTCTTTAGTCCGGGAGGTATCGAATCATTGTTCAAGAATTTCCCTGATTTTAAACAAAATGAAACAAAAATAGCTGCGTTTGGTCCTACAACAGCAAACGCTGTGGTAAAGCACAACCTTCGTTTAGATGTTCACGCACCACAACCCAATGCCCCTTCAATGACGGGTGCAATAGAGTTGTTCGTGAAGGATCAATTGAAAAAGAAATAACATTTAATGAAATAGAAAAAGAGCGGATCAAAATCCGCTCTTTTTGTTTAAAGGCGTTCTAAAAAAGTTTGCAATCCTTCGGAAGCACCTTTTTTTATTAGGTCGAATTCGTTAGAAATGTTGAGTGAATCTCCATTGGGGTCAATAAGAATCTTTTTACAGTCTTTCGGGACAAAATGAACCAATCCTGCTGCTGGATAAACTTGTAAAGAGGATCCAATTACAATTAGGATGTTTGCCTTCTGCATAAGAGCAATTGCTTCATCGTACATTGGAACAGCTTCCCCAAACCATACGACATGAGGCCTAAGAGTATAACCTTCCGGACATTTATCTGACATTTTTAACTCCCATCCCTCTATTGGGTAATAGACAGTTTCTTGGTTAGGACCTGAACTCTTTGAAAAGGTAATATTCCCATGTAAATGAAGCACATTTGTCGAACCTGCGCGTTCATGTAAATCATCTATATTTTGAGTAATTACCTGCACATCATAATGTTTTTCAAGTTCCTTCACAGAGAAATGTGCATTATTTGGCTGCGCCTCTAAGATTTGCTTTCTTCTCGAATTATAGAATTGCTGAACGCGCCCAGGATTAGTCGCCCATGCGCTTGGTGTTGCAACATCCTCAATTCTATTATTTTCCCACAATCCTCCGCTGTCTCGGAAAGTATTAATACCACTTTCGGCACTCATTCCTGCTCCGGAAAATACGATAAGTTTTTGTTTCATTGAATTAATTTTTGCAATTTAGGAGTCCAATAATGTTTTTCTCTTTTAATTTTAATGTAAAAGAGAAGGTTATACTTTTATCAAACGAAATCCCAGAACTAAAACTTTTAAATTATGAAAAAACTTTTACTAAGTGTGATTATTGGTTCTGCATCTTTTGCGAGTATTGAGCAAACTGCTGTAGGAACTTATGTTAATAATTTCACCCTAACAGACATCAATGGTACAGTCCACAATTTGTATGATTACACGGATGCGGGCAAAATGGTTGTTATTGATGTATCTGCTACCTGGTGTGGTCCTTGTTGGGGTTATCATGGTACAGGAGCGCTGAATGATTTTTATTTAGCACATGGCCCATCTGGAGCAAATGATGCAATGGTTTTCTTTGTTGAGGGTGATCCTTCAACCACAAGTGCTGATTTAAATGGCACAGGTTCAAATACACAGGGTAATTGGGTTGCCGGTGAAGATATGCCTATAATAGATCTTACTACTTCTGCCTCATTTCAAAATACAGGAATGAATATACCTTATTTTCCTGTCATGTATGTTGTTTGTCCAAATCGCACTATTCTGAAATCGGGTACTGCAGGAGCAATTGGAACATTGTCTCTTTTAAATAGTTATGTTGGTGATTGCCCAGCAACTGCTTCTTCTCCAAATGATGCTTCTATCCTATCCTATCAGGGAGCAACGAAAGCTTGTACACCTGTAGATTTGAAGGTGAAGCTTCAGAACAATGGGACATCACCTTTAACTGCTGCAACCATTACTGCTTCTGTTAGCGGAACGCAGATAGCATCTTATAACTGGTCAGGTAATTTAGGAACGTATGATGCAGTTGATGTGACAGTAGGTCAATATCTACCTGTTACTTCAGGTGACAATGTAACGTTTGCGATTACAGGGACAGATGCAAATGCTTCGAACAACACCTTAAGTAAGACAATTGGAAAGGCATCTGTTGGTGCAAGTAATAACGTTACTGTTAAAGTAACTCTGGATAGATATGGTTCAGAAACTTCTTGGAAAATCAAAAGAAGCAATGGCACCGTAGCATATTCTAGCCCTGCATATACAAATGCAAGTGCTAATGGATCCTACCCACAAGCTGATATTAACATATTTTTACCAGACGATTGTTATTCACTTGAAGTGGAGGACTCCTATGGTGATGGGTTTGATGGTACTTATGGTAATGGTTTTGTGCAAGTTTGGGTAAACGGAAGTTCTATAGGTGCAGTAAACACGCTTGAATCTGATTTTGGATCGGACAAATACCAATTAGAAGCTGTTGCAGGAATTAGTGAGTTGGAAGCAATTGCATTCAATGCATATCCAAATCCAGCGTCTGACATTTTAAATGTAAGTTTCGAAGCGGTAAACACTACGTATTCAATCACAATGATGGACCTTCAAGGTAGAGTTGTTGCAACACAGGAGTTACAAGGATTGAGCGGTGCTCAAAATGTAGCCATTCCTGTTGCTGAGCTTGCTAAAGGAAGTTACCTTGTAAGTGTTACTTCTCAAGGAGTTACGAGATCTCAAACAGTAGTGATCAAGTAAGAAATAGTTAAATAAATCTATTGCAAATCCCGGGTATTTCGCCCGGGATTTTTTTATAGCTATAAGTTAAGTTTTACTCCCTTTTTTGTAAGCATTTTAGTATCTTTGGCGGCTTCAGAGAAACATATGGCGAAAATCAGAAAACAGGACGCATTGGATTACCATTCTTCAGGAAAACCTGGGAAAATCGAAGTAATACCAACAAAACCATATTCTTCCCAAAGAGACCTCTCCTTGGCATACTCTCCAGGTGTGGCTGAACCGTGCTTGAAAATAGCAGAAGATCCAGAAGATGCATACAAGTATACAAGTAAAGGCAATTTAGTAGCAGTAATATCGAATGGAACAGCTGTTTTGGGGCTTGGAGATATTGGACCTCTTGCGTCAAAACCTGTAATGGAAGGAAAGGGACTTCTTTTTAAAATATTTGCAGATATAGATGTATTCGACATCGAAGTCGATGCGAAGGATCCAGAAAAATTTATTCAAACTGTCAAAGCGATTGCTCCAACATTTGGAGGAATAAACCTTGAGGATATCAAGGCTCCGGAAGCATTTGAAATTGAAAGAAGATTGAAAGAGGAATTGGATATTCCAATTATGCACGATGATCAGCATGGAACTGCAATCATTTCATCGGCGGCTCTAATTAATGCGCTTGAACTGGCGAAAAAGAAAATTGATAAAGTAAAAATTGTTGTTTCAGGTGCGGGCGCCTCTGCTTTGTCATGTGCGAAGTTATACCATGCATTAGGCGCACGTTTGGAAAATATTTTCATGTTTGATTCCAAAGGATTGATTTGGACTGGTCGCGATGATCTAGATGACATGAAACAAATTTTTGCTGGACATAAAAAAGACATTGAATTTACAGAGGCATTCAAGAAAGCTGATGTTTTTTTAGGATTATCAAGAGGTGGGCTCGTCAGTAAAGAGATGATTTCATTGATGGCAAAAGATCCAATCGTTTTTGCCTTGGCTAATCCTGAACCCGAAATCTCTTACAAGGATGCCACTTCGGTTCGTAAGGATATTATCATGGCTACAGGTCGTTCTGATCATCCCAACCAGGTGAATAATGTGTTGGGCTTCCCTTTCATTTTTAGAGGTGCCTTGGATGTTCGAGCAACAACGATCAATGAAGAAATGAAATTGGCTGCAGTTAAAGCAATTGCAAGTTTGGCAAAGGAATCAATTCCAGAAGAGGTTGTTGAAGCGTATGGTGAAAAAAGTATCACTTTTGGACGAGATCAAATCATCCCTAAGCCACTTGATCCTCGCTTGATTTACTATGTCGCCCCAGCAGTTGCAAAAGCAGCCATGGAGTCTGGCGTTGCAAAAAGTCCAATTTCAGATTGGGATGCGTACGAAATGCATTTGAAAAACCGCTTAGGCTTGGATAATAAACTTATTCGTAACATCACTGAAAAGGCGCAAAACAATCCGAAAAGAGTTGTGTTTGCTGAAGCTGACAATGTCAAAATATTAAAGGCTGCTCAGACCGCCTGGGAAGAAGGAGTGGCATTTCCAATTTTACTTGGAAAAAGAAAGAAGATTGAGGAACTCATAAAAGAGTATAATATCGAATTTCACGATGTTCAAATCATCGACCCTAAGTCAGAAGAGGAAGAAGACCGCCGCATTCAATATGGAAAATCTTTCTTTGAGCATCGTAAGCGCAAAGGATTTACAGAATATGAATCCATCCAAATCATGCGCGAGCGAAATCATTTCGGCGCAATGATGGTGGAAATGGGTGACGCTGATGCTATGGTTTCTGGAGTTACAAGAAATTACCGCGACGTTGTGCGGCCAGCTATCCAAGCCATAGGTTTGCAGAAAGACGTTAATACAGTTGCTGGGGTTTATATTTTGGTTACCAAAAGAGGACCGTTGTTCATGGCCGACACCACAATCAATATGAATCCAACTGCGGAGGAAATAGCGGAGATTACAAACAATGTAGCCAAAACGATCCGGAAATTTAAGGTGACACCTCGCATTGCTCTTTTGAGTTATTCCAATTTTGGTTCAGCGAAGGGTGAAGATGCAGTCAAAATGGCCAAAGCGGTAGAGATTTTGCACGAGAAATACCCGAATCTTGTAGTTGATGGCGAAGTGCAAGCAAATTTTGCTTTGAACAATGAGTTGATGATGGAGAAGTTTGCCTTTTCACATTTAGCGAACAAGCAAGTGAATACCTTGATTTTCCCAAATCTATCCTCTGGAAATATTGCCTACAAATTATTGCAAGAAATGACCGAAGGAGAGGCGATTGGTCCCGTGCTGGTTGGACTTAAAAAATCAGTTCATGTCCTGCAATTAGGCTCCTCTGTCCGCGAGATTATTAACATGGTGAAGGTAGCAGTTGTTGACGCTCAAAACAAATAAGAAATGATCGGACATTTAAATGGCAGACTGATTGAAAAGAATCCCACTGAGCTAATTATTGAATGTGGGGGGATTGGGTATGAGGTGAAAATTTCATTGCATACCTTTTCTGCTATTGGTTCAGAAGAATCAATCAAAGTATTTACCAAGCTTATCGTTCGTGAAGATGCCCACGTTCTCTATGGATTTGCATCCAAAGAAGAGCGAGAAATGTTTAACCACTTAATATCCGTCTCAGGCATTGGTCCAAATACTGCTATGATCATGCTTTCATCGCTCGTTCCTGACGAAATAGCGCATGCAATTCAGTCTGAAGATGTCAGAACCATTCAAAGTATCAAGGGAATTGGCGCAAAAACTGCTCAAAGAGTGATCATTGATCTGAAAGATAAAATGGTAAAAATGGTATTCAGTTCAGAAAATATTTTTTCTCAAAACAATACCAACAAGTTTGATGCGTTAACTGCATTGGTTTCATTGGGTTTTGATAAGAAAAATGCTGAGAAAGCCATTGATAAAATTTCCACTGGAGAGGAAACAGTGGAACAATTAATTAAAGAAGCGCTGAAAATTTTATAATTCGTTGGGAACTAAATTACTGCTGAAAAATGTTCGACTAGCAACTTCTTTGTTGCTTGCTTTCACATGCTTCAATGTAATGACCAGTTGGTCGCAAGATACACTCATTTATCCCATAGAAAATGCGCAAGATCCAACATTGACGCAGCCGCAAAGTTTTGACCTTGGCGACCCTTCTTCGGTTGAACAAACCATCGTTTATGACCCATCAACGGGCACCTATGTTTTCAAAGAAACAATTGGAGATGGTTTAAATTATCGTAATCCTTCCATGATGACTTTGGAAGAATACCTTGAATACGAAAGAAAAAAGTCGCAAAGCCAAAACTGGAAAGATAAAATTGATGAGCAAACTGCATCCAGTCAACCGATGGAGTTTCCTATTAAAATTGGTAGTAAAGCATTTGAAAATTTCTTCGGCTCAGATCAAATTACCATTCGTCCGCAAGGCTCAGTTGAATTATCATTCGGTGTGAATTCATCCCGCTATGATAATCCAATATTGCCGGTAAAACAGCGTAAGATTACACGGTTTGATTTTCAGCAACAAATACAGCTCAATCTTGTTGGACAAATTGGTACTAAATTAAAAGTAGGAACCAGCTATAACACGCAGGCGGCTTTTGATTTTGATAATATTTCGAAATTGGAATATACCGGTGATGAAGATCAAATCATGCAGAAAATTGAATTGGGAAATGTTGCTATGCAGCTACCTACCTCATTGATTCAAGGCTCTCAAACATTGTTTGGTGCGAAAACGCAATTGAAATTTGGTCGTGCTACAGTTGATTTGATAGCCGCCTCGTCAAAAGGAAAGCGACAAGAAATCAATATCACTGGAAAAGCGCAAGTTCAGAAATTCGAACTGTCGGCGGATAATTACGAGGCGAATCGACATTATTTTGTCAACTTGTACCATCACGATCATTATGACGAAGCCATGTCGACAGTTCCCATCGTCAGTTCCTCTGCTTACATTACGAGGATGGAGGTTTGGTTGACGAATAGAACGAATAGCACGGAAAATACAAGAAATATCATTGCATTTTCTGACCTTGGTGAATCGAAGCAGTTGAATTGTCAAGGTGATCCGGGCAACTATTCACCGCTTGAATTACCCGATAATGATCACAATGGATTGTATGAGTGGGCGTCAAATCAACCTTTGGTTCGAGGATTCGCAAATGCCGTATCTGCATTGAGCAATCAAGTTGCTTCACCTGGACCTTTTCAGCAAGCTGTTCATTATGAAAAGGTCGAGAATGCCAGAAAACTGACTGAACAAGAATTTTCATACAATGCCCTGTTGGGATACATCTCATTGAATCTTCCGTTGAACAATGATGAGGTATTGGCAGTCGCCTATGAATATACGTATCAAGGGGAAACTTATCAAATTGGTGAATTTTCAACAGACGGAGTTGCTGGACAACAAGCCTTATTGTTGAAATTATTAAAACCAACCATTACCAATCCTAGCAATAAAATTTGGGATTTAATGATGAAAAACGTCTATTCCATTGGTGCATATCAAGTAGACCAAACAGGCTTTAGAATAGACTTACTATACAACAATCCCGAAACGTCACTATTGGTTCCTTTCTTCCCGATGACAGGCGTGGATGACAAACAGTTAGTGACTTTGCTTGATATGGATAAATTAAATCAAAACAATCAACCATTCTCAGATGGTGTTTTTGATTATGTTCCAATCAATTACAATGGAAATAGAGCTGAAAATGGTGGTACAATAAACACCCGAAATGGACGAATTTATTTCTCCTCTGTTGAACCTTTTGGAAAAACACTCGAAAAGAAATTACAAAATGCAGGCATCTCCCAGGTTGTGGTTGATCAGGTTGCCTTCAAAGAATTATACGATTCGACAAAAACAGCTGCACAGCAGATTCCAGCTAAAAATAGATTTAGTTTCCGAGGAGAATACCAATCATCGATAAGTTCAGATATTCCTTTGAATGCTCTGAATGTGCCGCAAGGAGCCGTCACAGTAACCGCTGGTGGAATTAATCTTGTAGAAGGAACAGACTACACGGTTGATTACAATCTGGGACGCGTAAAAATCTTGAATACGGGAATTCTTGAATCGAATACGCCTATTAAAATATCAATAGAAAGTAATTCAGTATTTGGATTCCAAGCGCGCTCTATGATGGGGGCACATTACAATTATCGCTTTAGTGATAAATTTAATTTAGGAGGAACCTGGATGAGAATGATGGAGCGACCTGTGACACAAAAAGTGGATATCGGAAGTGAACCATTCAAAAACAATATTCTTGGTGTTGATTTGGCATACAGAACGGATGTGCCCTTTTTAACGAAGTTGGTGGATATACTTCCAGTGATTTCTACAAATCAAAAGTCAACTTTCTCTTTTACTGGCGAATTTGCGCACCTAATTCCGGGTCAGCCTAGAGCAATTAACAAAGATGGTACATCTTACATTGATGACTTTGAAGGTTCTCAAAGCACCATAGATCTTCGTGCTATAACATCTTGGCGTTTGGCATCCATTCCCCAAGGACAGCCTGATTTATTTCCAGAAGCTGACAATCAAAATCTTTCGGCGGGATATAAACGGTCAAAAACATGTTGGTACTTGATTGACCCATTGTTTTACCAAAGTAATTCCTTAACACCTCAGCACATAAAAGACAACCCTGAAATGTTGGCAGATAGTCGGATGCGCTTGGTGAATCAAACAGATGTGTTCCCGAATCTTCAGCAGCAATACGGTTCAGTTCCTAACATTCCAATTCTTGAACTGGCCTATTACCCCAAGGAAAGAGGAATGTATAACTACGATACAACCAACACCGTAAATACTGATGGAACTTGGGTGAATCCCGAAAATCGCTGGGGAGGAATCATGCGAGCACTTTCTACCAATGACTTTGAGCAAACCAATATTGAATTTATTCAGTTCTGGGTCTTGGATCCTTTTAATGAGGATGCAGAAAATGTCAATCCTACTGCACAACATTCTGGTGGTGATCTTTATTTCAACTTGGGTAACATTTCAGAAGATGCATTGCCAGATTCAAGAAAAAGTTTTGAAAATGGATTACCCCCAACAGGCGCATCTATTAATGATGACCTAGACACAACAGCATGGGCTAGGGTATCAACGCAGCAGGTTGTTGTTAATGCCTTCGACACAGATCCAGCTTCGCGCATTAATCAGGATATTGGATTGGACGGATGGAGTAATCAACAAGAACGAACAGCATTTCAAAATTATGTGAATTGGGTCAATAATAACCCAACGTTAGATGCTGCTACGAAGGCCAAAATGATAAATGACCCTTCGAATGATGATTTTAACTTTTACCGCGATGATAATTATGATTCTCAAGAGTTAAATATTCTTCAGCGTTATAAGAAATACAATGGCATGGAGGGTAATTCGCCAACTACTGAAATGTCTGATACTGCCAATACGGACGGATATCCTACACAAGGAACAAACATGCCTGACTTAGAGGATATCAATCAGGACAACAACTTAGCTCAAACAGAAAGTTACTTCCAATACAAAGTAAGTATGCGACCGAATGACATGGTTGTAGGTCAGAATTATATTACGAATGTTCAGGAATATACAAATGGTACAAAAACCGAAAAATGGTATCAGTTCAAAATTCCAATTCGCGATTTCGAGAAAAAAGTAAATGGTATTTTAGATTTTAGGTCCATTCGTTTCATGAGAATGTACATGAAAGGATTTGACGAAGAAGTACTTTTGCGTTTCGCTAGACTCGAGTTGATAAGAGGAGAATGGCGCCGTTATTTGGAGGATCTTACACAACCTGGAGAAAGCGTACAAACGGATCCAAATCTCACGACTTTTAACATTGCAGCGGTCAATGTAGAAGAAAATGACCAACGTAGCCCTGTAAAATATGAAATTCCTCCCGGTATTACTCGTGAGATAGACCCTTCACAAACATTTCAGCGACAGTTGAATGAACAGTCGCTAGTGCTAGACATCTGTAACCTTCAAGATGGTGATGCGCGTGCTGCATATAAAAATGTGCAGTTTGATGTCCGGACTTACAAAAAATTGAAAATGTTTGTGCACGCAGAAGAAGTTTTGTCTACAGTGCCACTTAAAGATGAAGACCTCACACTATTTGTGAGACTGGGGACAGACTTTGTTGACAATTATTATGAATACGAGCTCCCACTTTATAAAACAAATTGGGGAGCAACCTTGCCTGAAGATATTTGGCCAGAACTAAATAACATGGAAATTGTATTTGATGATCTCCTCGGCCTTAAGAAGAAACGCAATGATCTTATTGATGGAGGCAGCACCTCAGTTTCCTATGTTTTGGAATATTCAGATATAGATCCTAATAATCCAAATCGAAAGATAAAAGTGAAAGGAAGTCCAAATTTACAAGGGGTTAAAACCTTGATGATCGGAGTTCGAAATCCAGGCAAAAACACGAACGATACTTGGCCAGACGACGGCATGGCAAAGTGTGTCAATGTTTGGATAAATGAATTACGTTTAACGGATTTCGTGAGTGAAGGTGGTTCAGCTGCTGTTGCGCAAATGCAAGTTCAATTAGCTGATTTTGCTAATGTTTCAATGTCAGGGAATTATTCTGGGATCAATTGGGGAAGTGTTGAAAGTAGGGTACAGGATCGTCAGCGAAATGAACGAATTGGGGTCGATATGAACTCTAATGTACAGCTTGGTCAGTTTTTTGGAAAGCGTGCAGGCGTATCTCTGCCATTCTTCTATGGCTATTCTCTTGGAATAATAAATCCTGAGTACGATCCCTTCAATCCAGATGTGCGACTTTCTAGCTATGACTTGGATAAAAGAAAGGAACGTGCGAGAGCGGGGCAAGATTTTACAGAACGAAAATCATATAATTTCACCAATGTTAGGAAAGAAGTGAAAGCCGGAGCGAAGCCACACTTCTGGAGAATTTCTAACTGGTCGTCGAGCTACGCTTATTCTGAAAATATGCGCCGTGATTTCAATACAAATTACGATCGAACCAAAACATGGACAGGTGGGTTGAATTATAATTATTCATTTACAGCGAAGCCTATTGAACCATTTAAGAAAGTGAAGTTTGTTCAAAAGTCAAAATGGTTCGCGTTGATTAAGGATATGAACTTCTTCTTGACACCGAAAAATATTTCCTTTACAAATGACTTATTGCGATCGTACAATGAAAGACAGGTCAGAAACAATTTAGTTCCCGACTATGAATTCAACCCTGTTTATGTAAAGCGTTTTAACTGGAACCGAAGCTATAATTTTGGATATGATCTAACAAAAAATTTAAAAGCGACGTTTAGTGCGACCAACCGTTCAATTTTTGAGGAAGGTGATGGACGTGTCGACAAAAAGGGAGATCCATTGAGTTACCAGGTGTTCATGGATACTGTCCGTTCTCAAATGTCAACCTTTGGAAAGACAATGGATTATTCTCACAATTACAGTGTGAATTTCAATTTACCTCTAGATAAATTGCCCATCACTGATTGGATGACTGCCAATGTAAAATATGGTGGCACTTACAATTGGATGCGCGCTCCTTTGGGACAATCAGAATTTGGGAATACAATTCAAAACAACCGTACGGTGAATATGACCGCACAAATGAATTTCACAAACCTTTACAATAAAGTGCCATTCTTTAAAAAGGTCAATTTAGACGGTAAAGCAGCAAGGGGAGCTGTGGGTTCAAAGGATGTAGGAGGAAGGGTTACAGGTCAGCAGCAAACACCTAAAAAGGAGGAAATCAAACCGCCAAAACCGGAATCTGAAATGACTGAGAAAGAGAAGAAGAAGTGGGAGAAGGAGAAAAAACGATTAGAAAGAAAAGCGGAGAACGAAAAAAAACGTGGAGGTAAGGTTCATCCAGTTGCAGGGTTTATTGCAAGAGCGATTATGACAGTTCGAAATGTATCCGGCACTTATTCTTTAACGGATGGAACAATGCTTCCTGGCTACAATCAGGAATCGAGTGTGCTCGGGTTTAATAATAACTTCAGTGCACCACTCAGTGGTTTTGTATTTGGTCAGCAGCGCTATGACTTCTGGGGAAGAGAAACAGGATACAACATAGCAACAACTTCTGCAAACAATGGTTGGTTGGTTCAGAACCAGGACTTGAATAAACAATACACAATCACGCATTCCCAAAACCTTAATTTAAGGGCTTCTTTGGAGCCAATGAAAGATCTAACGATTGAATTGACGGCGAATAGAACATTTGGAAATAATTCAAATGAATTCTTCCGTTGGAATGAATCTACACAGCAGTATGAAAGTCAAAGCAAGGTGGAAACAGGTACATTGACTTATACCAATATTACTTTTGGGTCAGCATTTGCTCTGATTTCAAAAGATTTTTCTTCGGCAACATTTGAAAGAGTACGTTCGGGAAGAGAAGAGGTGTCTGCATTGTTGGGACAATCAAATACAAATTCTAATCCGTTGACATCGGGCTATTACTCTGGTTATGGGGGCACACAACAAGAAGTGGTTGTTGGAGCCTTCTTGACTGCTTATTCGAATAGAACGGTATCTTCTTCCAACATCAATCCAGTTAAAAATACACCATTGCCAAACTGGTCAATTAATTACAACGGGTTAACCAAATTTGAGTTTGCGAAGAAATATGTGAAGAATTTCGTTATTCGCCACGCATACAGTTCAACGGTTAGTGTTACAGGTCTTCAAACGAATTTGAATGCAGCGTTCGACAATAATGGTGATGCAACAGTTCTAGATATCAATAACAACTTTATCGCATCCAGACAAATACAGAATGTGACACTTACAGAAAGATTCTCGCCACTTATCGGATTTGATGCAACATGGAACATTAAAGGGCAAGGATTAATTACAAAATTCGAATACAAAAAAGATCGAAGTGCAACGCTTTCACTGAATAACAATCAAATTACTGAAGTTCTTGGTAGTGAATGGGTGATTGGTTCTGGATATAAATTTGAAAAAGTTAAATTGCCAATCGAGAAAATTCCTGCCAGTGCCTTAAATCTTCGTTTTGACTTGTCATTTAGAGACAATTTAACGGTTGTAAGAAAGATTGTTGAAAACACCAATCAAGCTACAGCTGGTCAACGCGTAATTTCTATCAAGTCCTCTGCAGATTATAATGTCACTCAAAACTTAACGGTTCAGTTGTATTATGACCAAGTTATTAATACACCAAAGATTGCTACATCTTTCCCAACTGGAAATATGAGCACAGGAATTCGCTTGAGATTTAACCTTGCTGGAGTGCAATAATGACACAAATTAGACCAGCAAAAAGGGGAGATGAAAATGCTATTATGGAGCTAATTCAAGCATTAGCGGAGTATGAAAAAGCACCAGAACAAGTTGTAAATACTGCTCAAGCGTTAGGTAAGCATTTATTTGAGGAGCAAATTTGTAAAGCTCTTGTTGTAGAAGTTGAACAAACTATTGTCGGATTCGCACTTTATTTTACCAATTATTCTACCTGGAAAGGAAAATGTTTATACCTCGAAGACTTTTATGTACTACCTGAATACCGTGGGACAGGAATCGGTTCAAAATTATTTGACACCGTGGTTGAAATTGCTAAAGAATCTGGTGTAAAACGAATGGATTGGCAAGTGCTTGCATGGAATGAACCTGCACTCAAGTTCTATGAAAAGAAAAATGCAGTATTAGATCCAGAATGGGTCAATGGGAGATTATTCTTTTAATTCCATTGCAATAAATTATTTCAAACCTCTTTTTTACTTTTAATTTTGCATCAAATTTCTAACGGATGAAAGTATTCAAATTCGGCGGTGCCTCTGTAAAAGATCCTGCGGCGGTTCGCAATGTTTCAGGGATTTTATCTCTTTATGAAGGCGAAAAGCTAATAATAGTCGTTTCTGCCATGGGCAAAACGACCAATAAGCTTGAAGAAGTTGTTAAAGCATCTCAAAACAGGGATCGAAAAATGTTTATGGCCCTGGTTGATGATTTATATGCGTTTCATATGCACATCATGGGGGAGCTATTTCAGGAAAAGCATTATGCTGTATACAACAAGGTCGAAGAAATATTTGAAAAGCTAAAAGAACGATTTTCCGAACCATTTCCTGATAATTACAGTTTTGAATACGATCAGATCGTTTCTTTGGGGGAATTACTTTCGTCACAAATTGTAGCTGCATTTTTGTTTGAACAAGGGCACTCAGTGGCATGGGCGGATGCTCGAAAAGTGATAAGAACAAATCATCAATACCAAGAAGGAAATGTAGATTGGAAAAAAACAGAAGAATTAGTGAATGAAAGGTTTCTTCCCGAATTTCAAAAAGTGGACATTCAAGTGACACAGGGATTTATTGGTCACACAGATGAAGGATTTACCACTACACTTGGAAGAGAAGGTTCTGATTATACTGCAGGTATTTTTGCTTTTTGCACCAATGCAGAAAGTGTGACCATTTGGAAAGATGTGCCTGGAATGTTAAATGCTGACCCGAAATGGTTTGACAATACAATCAAATTGGATAGTATTTCATTTAAAGAAGCAATTGAATTGTCTTACTATGGTGCATCTGTAATTCACCCGAAAACCATTAAACCTCTTCAAAATAAGGGGATTCCGCTATATGTGAAATCGTTCATTGATCCACATGCTGATGGAACGGCGATTCAGTCTTCAATGGATAATGATCACCTTGTTCCTTCCTTTATATTTAAAATGGATCAGGTTCTTTTTTCTTTTACGACAAGGGATTTTTCTTTCATTGTTGAAGAAAATTTAAGTGACATTTTTGATCGTTTGGCAAAAGTCAATGCGAAAATAAACCTGATGCAAAATTCAGCACTTGATTTTTCTATTCTTTTGGATAGAATTAAAGTGGAGCCGACTAAAATCGTAGAGCTTTTTCAGGATACATACGAAGTTCGCTTCAACGAAGGGCTTGAATTGGTAACTATCCGACATTATGATCAGGCAACAATCGATCGAGTGACTGAAAACAAGGATATCGTATTGCAACAAAAATCGCGTCAAACTGCTCGGTTGGTAATGAAAGACAAAGGATAAAGAACCTAAAATACCATGTTCGTGGTAGTTGAAAACTAGAACTTAGACGTAACTTTGTTACTATATAGCATGATTTCAAAACTCTCATCCATACAACCCGGAACAAGTGTAATCGTTAATGAGATTGTTGATTCAGTTTTAAGGCCAAAATTGATGGAAATGGGCGTGATAAATGGGCAAAAATTAACGCTTTTATTCAGAGCACCTTTTGGAGGTCCAATCGCTATTGACATAAACGGCTATTTACTCTCTTTGCGTTTAGACGAGGCTGCTTTGATTCAAGTTGTTGAAGTCGACGATAAAACAATTTCATTTTAACCAGTAAGATGAAAATAGCACTGCTGGGAAATCCGAATACTGGAAAAAGCTCACTATTTAATATGTTGACGGGAATGCGCCAACATGTTGGAAATTTTCCAGGAGTAACGGTTGACAAAAATTTTGGGATATTGCGCATAGGAGAGGAAGACCATACGATTATAGACCTTCCTGGGACTTACAGTTTATATCCTCGATCGAAAGACGAACAAGTGGTCTACGATGTTTTGTCAAATAAAGATCATGCAGATTATCCAGATGTTGCTGTTGTTGTAGCAGATCAATCGAATCTAAAAAGAAATTTATTTTTGTTTACGCAGATATATGACTTAAAAATTCCAACAGTTTTGGTTTTAAATATGTCTGATATTGCCTCACGTAAAGGAATTCAAATTGATACAGATGCTTTAAACCAAGCGTTCCCTTCCGCAAAAATAGTTGTCACAACAGCAAAAATTGGAATAGGAAAAGAACGTCTTATTAATGCGATTACGAATGCTAAAGACGGCAAATGTGAAAATTGTTTCATAGAAAATGCATTCATTTGCCCAATTGATGATCTAGCTTGTCAGGAAAAAGAAGCGGATAATAGATACAAATCCATTGAATCACTGATTACAAAAGTACAATCGTATAAAATCATTCAGGAGAAACCAAAAGTACAAGCTCTAGATAAAATTTTAGTGCATCCTATATGGGGATACTTGATTTTCGCCCTTGTTTTAATGGTGATATTTCAATTTATCTTTTCATTTTCTTCCTATCCAATGGATTTCATAGAAAGCACTTTTACGGAACTGAGTAGCTTGTTATCTGAAACGCTTCCGAAGGGTATATTCGCTGATTTATTAACGCAAGGAATCGTTCCTGGGATTGGTGGCGTGGTTGTTTTTATTCCTCAAATTGCCCTTTTATTTTTCTTTATTGCTTTGCTGGAAGAAAGTGGTTACCTCGCTCGAGTAGTTTTTATGATGGACAGACTTATGCGTCCTTTGGGCCTCAACGGAAAAAGTGTTGTTCCTCTATTATCAAGCGCAGCATGCGCAATTCCGGGAATTATGGCAACCCGCACCATTGCTGACTGGAAAGAACGTATGATTACCATTCTTGTTGCTCCAATTATAAGTTGCAGTGCAAGAATTCCTGTTTTCACATTACTCATTTCATTAGTTATTCCGAAACAAACAATTTTCGGATTTTTAAACCTTCAAGGCCTTGTATTATTTGCTTTGTACGCATTGGGTGTTGTATCGGCACTACTTGTTGCTGTCGTTTTAAAAATGGTTCTTAAATCAAAAGACAAGGGATACCTGCTTCTTGAATTACCTTCTTATAAAGCACCACTATGGAAGAATGTAGGGCTAACAGTTTTGTCTAAAATTAAAGTCTTTGTTGTCGATGCAGGAAAAGTGATCCTCGCGATTTCAATTATTCTATGGTTACTAGCAACTTATGGCCCTTCAAATAGAATGGCGCTCGCAGAGAAACAAATTAATAGACAAGCCGCGCAAAGTCATTGGTCGGATCAAGAACACGGTCAAAAACTGGCAGCACTTAAACTCGAAAACTCATACATTGGTATAATGGGCAAAGGAATTCAACCTTTTATTGAACCCTTGGGGTATGATTGGAAAATTGGAATTTCGTTGATTACATCTTTTGCAGCAAGAGAAGTTTTTGTAGGCTCTCTGGCAACGATTTATGCTGTCAACAGTGATGATGGTGGAAATGTGCGCTTGATAGACCGTATGCGATATGAAAAACGAAAGGATGGAAAACCCGTCTATTCACTGGCATCTGGCGTGTCTCTAATGGTTTTTTATGTTTATGCTATGCAATGCATGGCTACACTGGCTGTTGTAAAAAGAGAAACCAAAAGTTGGAAATGGCCATTCATCCAAATTGGATTTATGGGTGCATTAGCCTATTTTGGAGCATTAATAACGTTTAATTTATTGCGTTGATACAAGAAACACTTGTAATTATGGCCGTTTTTGGCGCTGTCTTCTATTTAGGACGAAAGACATATTTTCGGTTCTTTAAAAATGAAACGAAGTGCGATGGTTGCTCTATAAATAAATCGTCAGAGCAACATTAATGCCCTCCCACGCTTTCTTCGTCAAATAAGATTCCCTTTTTCTTTAGCAATCGACCAACGTAAATAGCAAAGAAGGCTAAGTATGCAAAACATGCAACACCAACCCAGTACGATTGCTGAATTCCTAGCACTTTTTCATTCGACAAAGCACCTTGAGTGAGCGATACAATCCCGCCACCCATAATCATCATGATCAATAAACTAGAAGCAGTATTTGTCTTGTCACCCATCCCAGCAATTCCTAATGTGAAAATACAAGGCCATAAAGTACTGCAGAATAGTCCAACTGATATGAATGCAAAGACACTCGTCATACCACTTGAAAAGATTCCAATCATTAAGGCAATACTACCAAGTACAGAATAAAGTACCAATTGTCTTGCTGGTTTGCCTTCACTAACAGCATCAGCGACAGCGAGCACGACCACAATCAATAAGTATGGGTACAATTCTTGAATGGAATGTCCTCCAATTATGTTGGCAAAAGCGAACACGCCAAATGCTGCGAATGGCAGCAAAAGACTTAATTTTAATTTCGTTGCTTCATTTAAGTCAAAAGCTCCAGCAGCGGATGTCCATCTGCCTATCATCAAACTTGCCCAAAATAAGGAGACATAAGGCGCAACAGCACTTTCTGAAGTGCCAAGCTTTTGTTTCATAAATTCAGGAAGATTACTGGCAGTTGAAACTTCCACTCCAACATACAAGAAGATAGCAATCATTCCCAACAAAACTTGTGGATGTTTGATAGTTTCCATTATCTGCCCGCCTTTATTTTCTGTAACCTCTCCAATTCTATCAGGAACAGATGAAAGTTTGAAAAAGACCGCTGCAATAATGAAAGTAGCACCGAGCACCAAATAAGGAATTTGAACCGCCTCTAAATTGAGTGCCTGATCTGGATTTGAAATACCGCCAAAAATGGCAAACGATACGATTACAGGACCAATGGTTGTTCCAACATTGTTGATGCCACCAGCCAAACTTAAGCGCATATTGCCTTTGGAAGGGTCGCCCATTTGAATTGCCAGCGGATTGGCCGCAATTTGTTGTAAAGAGAAGCCAAGTCCAACGATGAATAAACCACTAATTAGAAGCGGAAATGAAGCGTTATTAGAGGCAGGAATGAACAAAAGTGTCCCGCAGGCAGAAATGACAAGTCCTAATGCAAGTCCATTGCGGTATCCGATTAGGTTAAGAATATCTCTTTTTAGCAATGCCGAGATTGAAAAATAGAGAATTGAACCGACAGTGTACGCCACATAAAAAGCAAATGAAATCATTTGAGATTGCAACTGACTGAGGTCAAGTGCTTTTTTGAAAACTGGAATTAAGATATCATTGCTTGCAGCTACGAATCCCCAAAAAAAGAAAATCACAATAAGCGTCACAAATGCGCCACCCTTCGTTTTAACGGACATAGGTTTTTTTTGGAAAGATAGAAAATTTGAAATGTCTATGAAGCAGATTGCTGCAATTTATTTGCACCATCAACAATGGACAACATTTTCTTTACAGTCTTAACGATGCCATCCGCGTCGAATCCACATTGTGCCCAAAGTTCTTCTTGCGTGCCATGGTGAACATATTCATCAGCAATTCCTAATCTTACGACTTCAGCTGAATAACCTTGGTCAACCATAAATTCAATTACTGCTGAACCAAATCCACCCATTAGACATCCATCTTCAACAGTAATGACTTTTTTGAATTTCGAGAAAACCTCGTGAAGCATTACTTCATCGATTGGTTTAACAAAACGCATATCATAATGTGCAATAGACGCACCTGTTTCTTTCAATTGTTCAATTGCTTTTTGTGCAAAATTTCCAGGGTGTCCAATGGTAAGTATAGCGATTTCATCACCAGTTGTCAGTTTTCTTCCAGTACCAACTTTAATAGGTTTCATAACTGTCTTCCATTCTGTCATTACCCCATTCCCGCGAGGATAACGAATAGAAAAAGGTCCCATGTTTTCCTGCTGAGCAGTATACATAAGGTCTCTCAATTCCGCTTCGTTCATTGGCGCTGAAACAACCATATTTGGTATGTGCCGCATATAGGCCAAGTCATAAGCACCGTGATGTGTAGCACCATCAGCACCCACCAGCCCCCCACGATCTAAACAAAACACAACATTCAAATTTTGAATGGCTACATCATGCAATACTTGATCATAAGCACGTTGCATGAAAGAAGAATAGATATTGCAAAATGGAACGAGTCCTTGTGTAGCCATACCTGCTGAAAAGGTAACAGCATGCTGTTCTGCAATGCCCACATCAAAAGCACGTTTTGGCATTGCTTCCATCATAATATTGAGTGAACAACCCGATGGCATCGCAGGAGTTACCCCAACAATTTTCTCATTTTTTTCCGCCAACTCAACAATTGTGTGGCCAAATACATCCTGGTATTTAGGAGGTTGAGGTGATTTAGGAACTATTTTAACGATTTCACCCGTCTCTTTATTGAAGACACCCGGAGCATGCCATTTTGTTGGGTTTCCTTCTTCAGAAAACTTGTAACCAGCTCCTTTCCGTGTGACACAATGCAAAATCTTAGGTCCTGGAATGTCTTTTAGATCTTCCAATACCTTTGCCAATCCAATCACATCGTGACCATCTACAGGTCCGAAATAGCGGAAATTAAGTGACTCGAATAAATTACTTTGTTTTAGCAAAGACGATTTCAATGCTGTTGAAATTTTTGAAGCAACTGATTGTGCATCAGGACCAAATTTCGATATTTTGCCTAATAATTTCCATACCTCATCCTTCACTTTGTTATAAGTGTGCGAAGTTGTAATATCAGTTAAGTATTCTTTTAATGCTCCAACATTTGGATCAATTGACATGCAATTGTCATTGAGAACAACCAATAGATTGGCATCTTTTTCAAATCCAGCATGGTTTAATCCTTCAAAAGCTAGTCCAGCGGTCATTGCGCCATCGCCTATCACTGCAATGTGCTGACGATCTTTCTCTCCTTTGTGTTTACTTGCAACAGCCATGCCCAGCGCAGCAGAAATAGAAGTAGATGAGTGTCCAACACCAAATGTGTCAAATTCACTCTCCGATCGTTTTGGGAATCCTGACATTCCACCCTTCAAACGATTCGTATGAAAACGTTCCCTTCTTCCCGTTAGTATTTTGTGACCATAAGCTTGATGACCAACATCCCATACCAATTGATCATAGGGTGTATTGAATACATAATGAAGCGCAACTGTCAGTTCTACTACGCCCAAGCTAGCACCAAAATGACTGTTACCTATTTCTGAAATCACGTCAACGATATACTGTCGGACTTCATCAGAAACCTGCGGTAAATCATCAACATTGAACTTTGAACGAAGATCCGAAGGGATTTCAATCTGTTCTAATAAGGGTCCTGCTTTGTATTGTGACATAGTATCGTAAGTATGCAAAGTTATGGCTAATTACACTAACTAACAAATGGCACATTTATTTTGTTCGGTCTTTATCATGGCTTGGATTTAAATTTTATTTCTTTTTTAGTGATGGATGTAACTTTTTTTAGTTTTGGTACACTTACAAGATACAGACACTTGTTTAAGGGTAAAAATGAAATCAGGACAACAAGACTATTTTCTAAAACTCTACGAACCAATTCATGATAGGTTTGAACGCTTCTGCAGGGCAAGGGTTTATGGAGAATTGGATTACCGCGAACTCATGAGTGAATCTATTCTTGTTGCTTTTGAAAAAATGCACACACTGAGATCAGAACAGGCCTTTTTGTCTTTTCTGTTTGGAATAAGTGTTCGAATTTTGAGTAATCAGCGACGAAAGAAAAAAGTTGTTACTTTTCAAGATGAATCTCTGATTCAAAAGGTGGAGGACAATAGAAATCGCCCTGACGAAGATGCGGATGTCTATTTTTTACATCAGGTGTGGCTTTATTACCCGTTGTTCAAAAGGAGAGCCTAATTTTGTTCGAGATAGCTGGATTTAATATCAGAGAAATCGCTGAAATTCAGCAAGCTTCAGAATCCGCAGTAAAACAGCGTTTAAAAAGAGGCAGGCAGAAACTTACCGAGATCCTGCATAATGAGTTCAACACAAAAACAAAGGAGGTCACACATGGAGAAGCTTGATAAATTATTTGAAGCAGCACGAAACCAACAGGTTGAGTTCACCTATGATGAGGCGAAGGAATCGTTTGTTTCCAGACTAAACAATCCGTTAACTCGAGCAGAGTCCAACTTTCAAAAAGTATTCACAGTCAAATTTTTTTTAATCATGTTAAGTTCACTTATTTTAATAGTAATAACAGGTCATTTTCTAATAAGTACCTCATCGGGAATCCACAAAAACGAGATGTCATCACCCATTTCCGAGAACTATCAGAGCAGCCAAGTGTACGAGAAGAAGTTATTGCATGTTGGGAATACGGAGAATATTGTAGCATTATTTTCCGGAAGGCATTCCAAGAAAACCCCAGACTCCATTGAAGTTTATGGATCGGTAACAGAAATGATTTTAGCAGATTTTCAAACAAACAACCAAAGTTTTGTGCCTTATCAAGGAGCTGTTTTGACGCATATTTTCAAGGATGAACCATACATCCCTAACCTGACTTCAGAAGAGATTGCCGCCAACCACAAAAAGAAAAAACAGATGTTGAGAACATTGGAGAAATTCGATAAGAAAGAATACATCCGTCTTCCTACCGGTTCATTCGAATATGAGGGAAAAATGATCTCACTACAATCGTTTATCATTCAAAAAACTGAAGTTACCAATCTCGAATACAGAACCTTCCTCTTTGACCTGCTTATCCAGGGAAGAAAAGAAGAATTTTTAAAAGCGAAACCTGATCAATCTCAATGGACAAAATCAAAGGAGCTAATAGGGGCCGATTTAGGACCGATGGAGGAAACCTATTTTTAAGCAAAGCCTATGACGAATACCCAGTTGTCAATGTATCCCGTGAAGGAGCAGATATGTATTGTAAATGGCTTTCTCAGGAATTAGTGAAATATGTTGGTGAGGATAATATTGATCAATACAATGATGTTCGTTTGCCTGGAAGAGTAGAATGGGTTTATGCGGCCTCAGCTGGCGGTAGTGATTATCCATATCCTTGGAAAGGACAATTTTTAAGAGATAGCAAAGGATGTTTTTTGGCTAATTACAAACCTTTTGAGAACAGTTATCAAGACGACGGAGGCTTTTTAACGGTTAAAACTAAAACATACAACCCAAATAGTGTTGGAATATACAATATGAGTGGAAATGTTGCTGAAATGGTTTACAATTCTCCAAATTCAAGAAAGGAACCAGGAACGGCTGGAGGCGGATGGATGAACAACGCAGAAGAAATCAAGATTCTTGGACCTGACCCCTATTCAGGAATAACATATGCGCATCCTAATATTGGTTTCAGGGTAGTGATGACCGCACTAAATCACTGAGAACATAAAAGCCGCAGAATTTCTGCGGCTTTTATTAAAATAGAATTGGATTAAATATTATCAAAAAAGTCATTCCCTTTATCATCCGTGATGATGAACGCTGGGAAATTCTTGATTGTGATCTTGCGAACAGCTTCCATTCCGAGTTCTTCGAAATCCACAACTTCTACAGATGTAATATTTTCTTTGGCAAGGATAGCAGCCGGACCTCCAATAGAACCCAGGTAAAAACCACCATATTTCTGACAAGCGTCTTTCACTTCTTTGGAACGATTTCCTTTGGCAAGCATGATCATACTCCCTCCATTTTGTTGGAAAAGGTCTACATAAGAATCCATACGTCCTGCTGTGGTTGGACCAAATGAACCGGATGGCATTCCTTCCGGAGTTTTTGCCGGACCAGCATAATAAATAGGATGATTTTTGAAATATTCTGGCATCGGTTTTCCTGCATCGAGCAACTCCTTGATTTTCGCATGAGCAATATCACGAGCAACAATCAATGTCCCATTTAATTTTAAGCGTGTTTTGATAGGATAGTTTGACAACTCCTTTAACACTTCACTCATTGGTCGATCCAAATTGATTTCAACCGGAGCTTCCAAATGCGGTGGGTTTTCAGGCAATAATCTTCTTGGATTTTTCTCAAGTTGTTCGAGAAACAATCCTTCTTTTGTAATCTTTGCTTTGATGTTTCTATCAGCCGAACATGAAACACCTAATCCTACAGGACAGGAAGCTGCATGGCGCGGTAAACGGATCACACGAACATCATGTGTGAAGTATTTCCCCCCAAATTGAGCGCCAATTTGACTTTTTTGGCAAATCAATTGAACGCGTTTTTCCCATTCTAAATCCCTGAATGCTTGACCTTGCATGTTGCCTTCTGTCGGTAATTCATCAAAATAACCTGCCGAAGCCTTTTTTACCGCAGCGAGATTTGCTTCTGCAGAGGTACCACCGATGACTAATGCTAAATGATAAGGTGGACAAGCTGCAGTCCCTAAGTCTTTGATTTTTTCGCGGATAAATTCCTCCAACGATTTCTCATTCAAAAGAGATTTTGTTTTTTGATAAAGGAACGTTTTATTGGCAGAACCTCCGCCTTTTGCCAAAAACAGAAATTCGTAGGAAGCTCCCTTTTTTGCATAAATGTCAATTTGTGCTGGCAGATTTGATCCAGAATTTTTCTCTTCGAACATTGAAATAGGAACAATTTGAGAATACCTCAAATTGCGCTCCTGATAGGTGTTGAAAATTCCTTTTGATAGGTATTCTGCATCGTCAACACCGGTAAATACATTTTCGCCTTTTTTCGCCATCACAATTGCAGTACCAGTATCTTGGCAGGATGGTAATTGTCCTTCTGCAGCAACTACGGCATTTTGCAAAAGATTATAGGCTACAAAGCGATCGTTATCCGTTGCTTCAGGATCTTGCAAAATATTGTTCAACATTTGCAAATGCGATGCCCTCAAGTAAAAAGAAACATCCGTCATTGCCTCTTGAGACAAAACTTCCAATCCCTTTGGATCGATGGTTAAAATTTCACGGTCACCAAGTTTCTCAACTTTTACATAATCAGCTGTAACCTTGCGGTATTCTGTTTTGTCACTTTGAATTGGGTACGGGTCACTGTAAAAAAAGTCTGCCATAATTCGCTAAAATTGATTCGTCAAATTTAGCAAAAATGTTGGTCAAGATGAGGTGTTTTAAGGGCTTGTTTCCTTTTAAAGCGAATATTTTAAACCAAACAGTGCGCTACTTGAAACGGATGATCTAAATTTGGAATCAGGCATTTGTTGTATCCATTTATTTTTTGATAATTAATTTACGTAAATCAGTTGATCTTAAGCGCACGAAGTAAATTCCTTCAGCAATCGCATCTAAACTCAAATCTGTTGTTCCTACTCCAATCGTTCCAGATTGAATTAATTGTCCATCAATTGTAATCAACTCATAAGAAACAGCTGCATTTGAACCATTCGCAATTGTTACTTTTTCTTTTGCAGGATTTGGATAAAGTGAAACATTTTGAAGTGTAGCTTCTTCAATTCCTAAAGCAAGATTATCAATTGCATAAATTCCGTCCAGTAAAACAGAGAAATCTGCCCCAATAACCACTTCGTTGCCAATCACAGTAATAACATGATCATTTAATTGTGGAATGTAAGGAACATCTAAACGAATGTAATAGTTTCCGCTTGGGATTGATGTGAATTGGAAATTACCTGTAGCATCTGTGTGCGTAAATGCAACCACTTGATTTGACGCATTGAACAACTTGACTAAGGCATTTTCAAATCCTACTGCTGGAGATTTTAAGTAGGTTGTATCTATAATCACATTTCCTGCGATTACACCAGAACCACTTAAAACGTTCAAGGTATTTGAGTTGATATTTCCATTGTTCAAGAAACAAGGTAAACCTATGGCATCAGCAGTTGACCAAGTATCCCCTGCTGTGTAATATAATGGCGCAACACCTGTAAATAATGCAGGATCGGGAGTAAAACGAACATGATACATTCCAGTTTGTAAACTATCCGCTAAATACGTTCCGTTTGAAACTGTTAATGTTTGAACGGGTTGTGCAAGAAGCGTGTCTCCAACAAAATTAAATACTTCCAAAATCCCTTCAGCTGGTGAACCATTTACTGTTAACAAACCATTGATATCATTAAACGATTCTTGTTCATCCAAGAAAATAGCTGAATCAAAAACATTATCAGAAACATCCGCAATCACTAATTTAATGTGATAAGTCGCACCTATCTGTGCGAAGAATTTTGCTTCAAATGGAGTTGTAAAAGCATCAAAAACAAAACTTCCTGAATTTGGGCCACTAATATTATCTATGTAATACTGAGGATTTACAGTTTGATTTACAGAATTGATTTCTACAGGAATGGATGTTCCTGGTAAAAAAGCAATATTTGCATAAGCACCATTATTCTCTGAAACTAAGAAAAGAAAACGATCGGTAAAAGATGTGTTCGCGAACTCTGGATATTCTTCAGAAGCCAAGATATAGGTAAACCGAATTGTATCCGAAACAGATGGTGTAAAATCAAATTCTACCACACATGCATCGTAATTGGATGGAAATTGACCAGCATTTGCCCCAAATTGTGCAATGTCAGCATCTCCACTTGTTCCAAAACCAGTAGAATTAAAAGCTCCGCTTGGTTGTTGTGAACCAGAAACGACTCCAGTTGATAAAACCAAACCGCTATTCAATCCCAAGATTCCTCCGTTTTCAAAACGACCAACTTGCAATGGCACAGCTAATAATTGAACATTCGAAACACCATCACATTGAACACCAAAAATATTGGCAATCATCATGTCAAGGTTATTAACTTGGGTAAACTGAATGGTTTGAGCAAAACTGAAACTTGTTACAAGGCAAGCAAAAGCCAGAGTGATTTTCTTAAATAGATTCATAGTAATTTGTTTTATACATTCCTAGACGCAGCAATTTAATTTTCAGTTGCGTTGAAGGATTTTTAATGTTTCAACTAAATTACCAAAACAAGAAAAAACATCACATATGATAAATGCATAAAAAAGAGTCAAATAACATACAGACCACACTCAAGATAATTTTTTATTGAAATCGTAAACTTAAAAGTCACTAAAACTTAGTGAATCTCGTATTTAGTTCTTTTTTTTTGTCATGGTTTTTATTCATAAAAACACGCCAAAAGATATTTACTCGTATTAGCCATATCACTGGATTTCTTCCAGCGATATGGCTAATGAACCCTTTCAGGGTTCAATCTTGAAAAACTTATCTCAAGCAACCAACCCGAAAAGGGTTGAATAAATCAAAAAGCACTTTTCTGATAGAGTATTTACTTCACAAAAATTTGATTCATCAAGGTCACAACTCCAATGCCCAGAATTACTCCTAAAACAATTTTCTTGAAAAGGGTTTCTGAAATTTTTTCTAGTATCAATTTTCCGATATAGGTTCCTACAACGCTCACGACAATCAATATGAGAACATATCCTAAATCATGATAATGTACTAAACCATTGGAGAAATAAACCATTCCTCGACTTAAATCGACACCAAAATCGATAAATGCTGAAGTGGCAATAAATACATCCTTTTGCAGATTAAACGTCAGGAATTGATTTCATATTGTTTATGTATGCTATTTAAGAACCATTTTGCTTGAATTTACTATCTTCGCAACCGCTAATTTTCAAGGAAAGATGACAAATAAATATCCTGAATACCGAGGGTTGAACCTGCCAAATGTTGCAAAATCAGTTTTGGAGAAATGGCAACAAGAAAATGTGTTTGAACAGTCCATATTTACTCGTGAGGGGAAAACACCCTATATTTTCTTTGAGGGTCCTCCATCTGCAAATGGATTACCTGGAATTCACCATGTCATGGCGCGTTCCATCAAGGATATTTTTTGTCGCTACAAGACCTTGAAAGGGTTTCAAGTGAAACGCAAAGCAGGTTGGGATACGCATGGTTTGCCAGTTGAATTGGGAGTAGAAAAAGAACTTGGAATTACCAAAGAAGATATCGGAACGAAAATATCCGTGGATGATTACAATAAGGCTTGTAAAGAGGCCGTCATGCGCTATACAGATATTTGGAATGACCTTACAACGAAAATGGGTTATTGGGTAGATATGGATGACCCATACATTACCTATGAACCGAAGTATATGGAGTCAGTTTGGTGGTTATTGGGGCAATTGTATGAAAAAAATCTCCTTTACAAAGGCTATACAATACAACCTTACTCTCCAAAAGCTGGAACAGGTCTTTCTTCGCATGAATTAAATCAGCCGGGTTGCTATAAAGATGTGTCAGACACAACTGTTGTCGCACAGTTTAAAATAAAGGAGTGGAATGAAACTGCATCGTTTGCTCGTTTGCAGGGTGAAAAAACCACACACTTCCTTGCATGGACAACCACACCTTGGACATTGCCATCAAATACAGCTTTGTGCGTCGGACCAAAGATTGAATATGTATTGGTGGAATCGTACAATCAATACACCTACGAACCAATCTCAGTTATTCTTGCAAAGAATTTGGTGGGATACCAGTTCAGCAAAGGTTTTCAAGCAGTTGAATCAGCAAGTGAATTAACAAATTATGTTGCTGGTGACAAAATAGTGCCGTATTTTATAGCAGGTGAATGCCTTGGGTCCGATTTGATTGGAATTAAATATGAGCAATTATTGCCCTATGCATTGCCGGCAGAAAAACCTGAGGAAGCGTTTCGAGTAATTGGAGGTGATTTCGTAACGACTGAAGATGGAACCGGAATTGTACACATCGCTCCGACTTTTGGTGCGGACGATGCAAGAGTTGCTTCTGATGCAGGTGTGCCAGCTATGTTGGTTGCAGACGACAAAGGGAATTTAGTGCCATTGGTGGATCTTCAGGGGAAATTTAGACCAGAAATGGCTGAAATGGCTGGAATCTATGTAAAAAATGAATATTACAAAGAAGGTGAAGCGCCTGAACGTTCAGCAGATGTACAAATCGCAATCAAATTAAAAACTGAAAATAAAGCGTTTAAAGTGGAAAAATATGTCCACAGTTATCCGCATTGTTGGAGAACAGACAAGCCAGTATTGTATTATCCATTGGATTCTTGGTTCATTCGTGTGACAGATGTGAAAGAGCGCATGATTGAGCTGAACAATACCATCAATTGGAAACCGGAATCAACAGGTTCAGGACGTTTTGGAAAGTGGCTTGAAAATGCGAACGATTGGAACCTTTCTCGTTCGCGCTATTGGGGTATTCCTATTCCGATTTGGTCGACAGAAGAGGGCGATGAGCGGATTTGTATTTCTTCAGTGGAGCAATTGAAGGCTGAAGCTCAAAAATCAGTTGAGGCTGGTTTTATGGAGTCAAATCCACTTGCTAGTTTTGATGCAGGGAACATGGGTGTTGACAATTATGCTAAAATTGACTTGCACAAGAATTATGTAGACAACATTACATTGGTTTCACCGTCAGGTAAGCCGATGAAACGTGAGCCTGATTTGATTGATGTTTGGTTTGATTCCGGTGCGATGCCTTATGCGCAGTGGCATTACCCATTTGAGAACAAAGAATTGATTGATAATCACGAGGGATATCCGGGTGATTTTATTGCGGAAGGGGTGGATCAAACGCGCGGTTGGTTCTACACTTTGCACGCTATAGCTACAATGGTATTTGATTCGGTAGCATATAAAAACGTTGTTTCAAATGGACTTGTTTTAGACAAAAATGGACAAAAAATGTCTAAGCGCTTAGGCAATGCTATTGACCCATTTACGACCTTGGAAAGTTATGGGGCAGATGCTACCAGATGGTACATGATTACCAATGCACAACCATGGGATAACCTGAAGTTTGACCTAGAAGGTGTTGCAGAAGTTCAACGTAAATTTTTTGGAACACTTTACAATACCTATTCATTCTTCTCCCTGTATGCCAATATTGACGGATTCGATTATTCATCTCAAAATGTTCCTTTGAACGAGCGACCAGAGATTGATAGATGGATTTTGTCTAAGTTGAACTCCTTAATTGGAGAGGTGGATGCGGCTTACAATGATTACGAACCAACCAAAGCTGGCCGATTGATTCAAGATTTCGTGAGTGATCAACTTTCTAATTGGTACGTAAGATTGTGTCGTCGTAGATTCTGGAAGAGTGACGATGCCAAGGATAAAACATCAGCATATCAAACCTTGTATACATGTTTGGAAACAGTTGCAGTGCTTGGTTCACCTATCGCGCCGTTCTTTATGGATCAATTATTCTGTGATTTGAACGCCGTAACTAAAAAACATGCTGCAACATCCGTTCATTTGGCTGATTTCCCAATTGTAGATCAATCAGTTATCAATTTGGATTTGGAAGCACAGATGGATATCGCGCAACGAACATCTTCGTTGGTGCTTGCATTGCGCAAAAAAGAGAAGATTCGTGTGCGTCAGCCTTTGCAGAAAATAATGGTGCCGGTATTAAATGGTTCTTTTGCTCAAAACATCATGCATGTAAAGGAGTTGATTCTTTCTGAGGTAAATGTGAAGGAATTGGAATTGTTAGAAGAAGGCAATGGGATGCTTGTCAAAAGCATTAAACCTAATTTTAAAACAATCGGTCCGAAATACGGAAAACAAATGAAAGCAATTGCAGCAATGGTGGCTCAATTATCCGCTGATGATATTTCTGCAATTGAAGCTAACAATGGCTGGAACGGACAAATTGAAGGTTCTGAAATTGTTTTAGACCTAAACGATTTTGAAATTGCTGCTCAAGATATTCCGGGTTGGCTTGTTGCTTCAGAAGGAGGTTTGACGGTTGCTTTGGATATTACATTGACCGAAGATTTGAAAGCTGAAGGGATTGCACGTGAGTTGATTAACCGTGTTCAGAATCTGCGCAAAAATTCAGGATTGGAAGTAACAGATAGAATCTTGTTAAAAGTGGAAACGAACGATTTGATACGTCGGGCAATTAGTCAAAACAAAGAATACGTCTGCAATGAGGTGTTGGCAAATGACATCCTTTTTGACGCAGTGAGCAGTTCAGCCTTGATTACAGATTTGGAAACCGAAGCAGATACGAAGATTGATCTGGTAAAGGGCTGATTTAGAAATGAAGAAATATCCAAAGCAATAGTGTTCCGAAAGAAACTAGGGCAAAAAGAAGTTCCAGTAAAACGGGTCTCCCTATGTATTTGCCTTTGTTTCGGTGTTTCTTAATTAAACTCGCCAAAACAATAAAAGGAGAAACGACATCTGTTACAAAAAGCACAGCAAGTCCAATTAATGAAAGTGCTCCATAAAAGGGGTCTATTAACGTGAGTAGTAATGTGAGTCCTGCTATCGCAAAGCCAGTAATGAAAAAACCACGCATGAGAGGTTCTGTCTCAATTTCGTTAGATTCTTCATTCGAATCTAATACGCTAATTTCATTACTTGGTTTTTTTTCTTCTGAAATGTTCTCCTTTGAGTTATTTGAAATACTATCATCCTGAACTTTTTGCAGATTTTCTTTTTCTTTAAGTTCTTTCTTTAGGTATGCCTGGTCTTCACGATATTTCTCAAGGTTTGCCTCACGTTCTTTTTGCAATTCTTCGGCTGTTTTATTTTCAAAAATGGCCCCGTTGGCGTAGTTTATTGTTTTTACCTCCAATCTATTTATATTGTCCCTTGTAAAACTTGAACCTTCGCAAGGTACAACGTAAATCTTCTTGCTATCGATGCGCTGCACAGAGGCAAGTACAATTGAACCATCCTTATTTTGGATAGTATCACAAGGTTCTGGGTCTTCTGATGCGGCTTCAGAATAATCATTGGAGTTACTTGCGTAATCCTTTTTCCATTCGATAGCATAGCCTTTGGTGAAATGTCGTTTCTGAATAGTACAACTTGAGATGATGAGAACTAATAAGACTAGAATTCTTGCCATATAACTGAAATTATGGATTTTCAATAATGCCTTTTGAATTTCAAATATATTGATTTTCTGAAGTTAGAATCCACACTCGTATTAACAAAAAATGCCGAGTATTACCCGGCATTTTCATTTATTCGTTGATTGTCTTATAAATCAAATTTGATTCCCTGCGCGAGTGGCAAGCTGTCAGAATAGTTGATCGTATTCGTTTGGCGACGCATGTAAACTTTCCAAGCATCAGATCCAGACTCACGACCACCACCAGTTTCTTTTTCACCACCAAATGCACCACCAATTTCAGCACCGGATGTTCCGATGTTTACATTTGCGATACCACAGTCAGAACCAGCATTTGAAAGAAATGCTTCTGATTCTTTTAAGTCATTTGTCATGATTGCAGATGAAAGTCCTTGTGGAACATTGTTTTGCGATTTAATCGCATTTTCAACTCCGCCACTGTATTTTATGATGTATAAGATGGGTGCGAATGTTTCGTGTTGCACAATTTGGTAATGGTTTTCTGCCTCAACGATTGCAGGTTTTACATAGCAACCTGACTCATAGCCTTCGCCAGTTAACACACCCCCTTCTACCAATACTTTACCGCCTTCTTTGGTCGCTTTGTTCAATGCATCCAAATAAGCATCCACTGCAGCTTTATCAATGAGTGGCCCAACATGGTTGTTTTGATCCAAAGGATTTCCAATTCTCAATTGAGCGTATGCTTTTACCAATGCCTCTTTTACTTTATCGTAAACGCTGTCATGAATAATCAATCGGCGTGTAGAAGTACATCGTTGACCAGCTGTCCCAACAGCACCAAAAACAGCGCCTGGTACAACCATCTTCAAATCAGCAGAAGGAGTAATAATGATAGCATTGTTTCCTCCTAATTCAAGTAACGATCTTCCCAATCTTGCTCCAACTGTTGCTCCAACAGATTTACCCATTCGTGTTGATCCTGTTGCGGAAACCAATGGAACTCGCGTGTCTTCGGCCATCAATTTTCCTATTTCAGCACCACCGATAACTAGACCAGATACTCCTTCCGGAACACCATTGGCATCAAAAACTTCTTTTGTAATTTGCTGACATGCAATTGCTGTAATTGGCGTTTTTTCAGATGGTTTCCAAACACAAACATCACCACAAACCCATGCCAATGCAGTATTCCAATTCCAAACGGCTACCGGAAAGTTGAATGCAGAAATAATTCCTACAATTCCAAGCGGGTGGTATTGCTCATACATTCGATGTCCCGGACGCTCAGAATGCATTGTCAAACCATATAACTGACGTGATAATCCAACTGCGAAATCACAGATATCAATCATCTCTTGAACTTCTCCAAGACCTTCCTGAAGAGATTTCCCCATTTCGTAAGAGACCAATTTTCCAAGGGGCTCTTTGTAAAAACGAATTTTTTCTGCTAATTGACGAACGATTTCGCCTCTTTTTGGAGCTGGTATAGTTCTCCACACTTTGAACGCTTCTTGTGCTTTTAAAATCACTGCTTCGTAATCAACTTCTGTTGCTGCATTGACTGTAGCGATAAGTCGACCATCAACCGGAGAATACGATTCAATACGCTCACCACGTGTTTTAAACCATTTTCCACCCGTAGAGGCAACA